>Ga0207951_100079_pt1 | contig 72813 bp, 65 predicted proteins | sample Subbio12Aug_8Bad_FD_184830 | JGI IMG/M metagenome (GOLD analysis project Ga0207951, IMG submission 184830) | Serpentinite rock and fluid subsurface biosphere microbial communities from McLaughlin Reserve, California, USA - CR12Aug_8Bad (SPAdes) | ecosystem: Environmental > Terrestrial > Deep... | reverse complement strand
TGAGTCGTCCTCAAATACAGCTACCATTGAGCCTACCGTACGGTCCAAGACGCGTATTGGTAGAGCTACAACCAACCCCTTAAGAAGAGGAGCCTGTGATTGTTCGGCTTCGCAAGCCAACAACTCCAACATTTCTGGCTCTCCCAGCGGCGGATTGCCCAAACGTAATGTAGGGAGTAACTCCCCGCTCTCTGATACAACACTGTTAATCTGACAATAAGAAAGCTTAAGGGTAGTCATCAGTTCACTCACAGCTGTTTCCATTGTCGGTCGGAGTTCTGTTGAACCTGCTAAGCACTTTGACAGCGTATTAAGAGATACCAACTGATCGTTTAGGTGGAGTAACTCCTTCTCTAATCGTCGGATGTCAGTAAGATCACGAGCTAAGCGCTGCTTAGTAAAGCGCCTCTCTTTTTGACACACGTATACTAGGATCAACACGAAAGGCATTGCGACAATAGGCAACATAATTGGGAGTTTAACGGCTATCCACCCCATTAACTTCCATCACCACTCTCTTAAATGCTAAATCACTTCTTTCTCTCTTAAGCCCAGCAATCCCTGCTCAGGTGCACAAAAAAGTGGCACAAAGGATTCACTCGTGCCACTATACCGATTTACGCTTATTTGCCGCGGAAGTAATTGAGAAACGGGTCATCAGCGGCTAATACTATTACAGTATCGTCGTTGAATGTGGTTTGGTAGGCCTCAAGGGTACGCAAGAAAGCATAAAATTCTGGGTCTTTAGAATATGCTCGCGCGTATATTTTTAGCGCTTCCTGCTCGCCATTGCCGAGAATCTCCTGAGCGGTCTTATAGGCTTCCGCCATGATGACTTCGCGCTCACGGTCTGTCTCGGAACTAATACCCAAGGCAATCTCTTGGCCTTCAGAACGATATTGCTTAGCCTGACGCTCACGTTCAGTACGCATACGATCGTATACAAACAATTCATTCTCTGTAGGGAGGCTTACACGTTTAATACGGACAGATAAAACTTCAATTCCGTACTTCTCTTTAGTCTCACGGTTAGCGATCTCAGTTACATTGGACATGATTGTGGCACGATTGCCACCAATGATTTCTGAAAAGGAGTGACGCCCTGCATCGTTACGTAGGATAGAATAGATGGCATCGTCAAGCAGGGCCTGGGCCCGCGACATCGACCCCTGGGCCGCTGTGCGAAACATTGATGGGTCAGAAATACGAAACCGAGCATAGGTGTCGATGACAATGTTCTTCTTGTCGGAAGTGACGAAGGCAGCGGGTTTACTGTCATACTCTATAGAGCGGCTCGACATCTTCTCTATTTGCTCAATAAAAGGGAATATAAAATATAGACCAGGTTCATGAATACTCTGCACGATTTGACCTAACCTGGTTTTAACGGCAAGTTGGCCCTCGTTGACTATAGAGACACTGGTTAAGAGCGCAACAGTAGCTAATAGCGCGAGGAATGCGAAACGCAGCCTTACCTTACCGCCCATCGGTAGCACCTCCTACGTGATTTATAAGGGGGATGTAATTTAGATTGTTGCCGTCCTTGGTAACAACATAAATCTGTTTGCCAGACAGTATTTGCTCCATTGCTTCGAGATACAGCCTAGTGCGGGTAACTTCTTTACTAAGACGGTACTCCGAATACATTTTGTCAAACTTAAGCACATCGCCTTGCGCCCGCAACACCCTGCTCTGCGCCTTGCCTTCTGCTTGAGCCACAATTTGTGCGGCTTCACCACGCGCACGGGGGATTAAATCGCTTTGGTAACCGAGAGCCTGATTGATGTAGCGCTGTTTGTCTTCCTTGGCAGAGGCGACATCACTAAAGGCTGCCCGCACTTCGCGTGGGGCGTAGACGTCTTGCAGAAGGAACGACGTAACCGTTACTCCAACCTGCCATTCGTCAATTATGCTCTGTAGAAGACGTTTAGTCTCATCTTGAATAACCTGCTTATTAGTTACTAGCACATCATCGATGGTAAAACGCCCCACAATTTCCCGTAAGGCAGACTCTGCCGCTTTTTGCACCGCGCTCTCCGGGTTATCGACATAAAACATGTATTTCGTGACATCTGATACCAAGAACTGTACGGCAGCAGTTACATCGGCTATGTTTTCATCACCAGTTAACATCAGTGATTCTTCTGGAACTTCGCTATACTCCGCCGGCGGGCCCTGGCGTATAGTGCGATAGCCGAGTTCTACGCGTCGTACCTGCTTAACATTAACTGTGTCTAGTTGCTGTATAGGATAAGGCAACTTAAAGCCGATCCCAGGCCCCACCATAGTAGTTACTCGACCAAACGTGCGCACGGTCCCCGCAGCCTCCGGGCCGATAATATAAACACATGACTTAATAACTAACAAGGCAATAGCAATCAAGGCGACTGAAGCTACAAGCTTAAGGCTTTTCTTGCCCGTGTCTTTCAATTGAGGAATTAATATTGGTTCCAATATCGACACACCTTTCTCTATCCCAATAGTTCGTTGTAGACTCGTTTTGCCAAGGACGTATCATTCGTTCCATTTATGAGTGCCCTCCCATCCCCAAATAGGATGAGCTCAATACCAAAAAACTCTAATTGCAGGCGGAACTTGTTGACACGCACACTATGACCGCGAGCTTCAAGCCGCTTGGCCGTCACGAAAAGGTCTAGGTCTGCTAGGTTCTGCTGCAGAAGTACGCTATCTCGACCACAGACCACGGTAGCGCTCTGGTGATGCTCCGGACTCAGAAAGTCTCTCATACCGTACTCACACGCCGGGCAGGAGTTGTCCTTTTGTAGGGATAGCGTCCGGAAAACTCCCTTCAGGAGATCCACTTCCACTAGATCGCTCCTCCCGATGGCGAGAGAGATGATCAGCTTCATCGCCTCGGCAGCCTGAACTGCACCCACTACTACAGTCAGAGGGCCAAACACCCCACTGACATCACAGCTCTCCCCTACACCTAGAGCAGGCAAGTCTCTTACCAAACAGCGAAAACAGGGCCCTTGTGGCAGGAAGTTTGCACTCATACCCACTGAACCTGCGGCTCCTCCATAAACCCAAGGGATTCCGAGTTCTAGACAGGCATCGTTTAGAGTAAGCCTAGTGAGGTAGTTGTCTGTCGCGTCAACGACTAAATCTAACTCTGAAAGTAGGGATAAAGCGTTGTGCCAGACATAATCGGAAACTACCGCCTCTACACGAACTTCAGAATTAATCTCCCCTAATCTCTGCATAGCTGCCATTGCTTTTGGCAAGCGCTGCTCTGCATCGTGTTCTGTGAACAAGGTTTGCCGTTGCAGATTACTAAGCTCAACTACATCCCGGTCGATAATCCTTAGGTAACCTACCCCTCCCCTAGTTAGCAGCTCTGCCACAACAGTACCCAGAGCACCACAACCTAGCACTCCTACCCGCGCCGAACCAAGCCGAGCTTGACCCTGCTCTCCCACAAAAGGCAAAGCCGTTTGGCGTGAATACCGCGAATTCAGCAACCCCTCACCTCCTACCCTTACTACGGACGACTTCGTTAAGAGTTTCAGAATGAACTACTCCCAAACGTATACCCCTTTCACATTCTTAGCGAAAGCCGTATGATACTTATAGAGATACTACTATGTTTTGATGGAGTGGTCGAGTTCCCTGCTAGACGGCGAATTGGAGGAGATCGTTTGAGCAAGTATAACGGAAAAAGATTAGCTGCAGAGACACTAGATCTAGATTTTGAGGGTTTGCGCCAAGGATATTACTCCGACGCCTATTTCTCAAACACAGTCACAATCCTCGAAACCCTCGCGCGGGAAGGGTATAAGTTTGAGGGCCAAAGGGATCACGGCATGGACGCTAACAAGGTACTAACAGGTGATATTGAAGTCGAGATGCAGTTCTTTCCCCGTCGGCAGCCCTTTGCGGTTGTGGTAGGCGTAGATGAATCACTCCTTATGCTTAAAGAGTGTGTAGGATATTATAATGACCAAGGGGAATTCCTCAATACATACGCCAACCTTTCAGTAGAGGCCACAGACGACGGAGTGCTTACACCCTACGATGGTAACTCTCTGAACGTAAAACCCGTTTTAAAGATTAGAGGTAGGTACCGCGATTTTGCTGAGCTAGAGACGCCAATACTGGGAGTCCTTACGGAAGGTTCGCGCATAGCCACTAATGTTTATAATACTCTCGTAGCAGCACGAGGTAAGGATCTTTTATTCTTTCCTGCTCGTTTTGCTCACTACAAAGTTCAGGCACTACATGGCTACGCCTACCAAATTGCTGTGCAAGCCTACAACCATAAATACGGTACAAACTCAAGAGTATTTGTGTCTACAAACGCCCAAGGATCCTCCTTTGGAGGCAAAGGCGGAGGCACCATCAGCCACGCCAGCATTGCCTGCTTCTTAGGTGATACAGTTGAGACCATGATGCAGTTTAGCAGAATAATGCCGCTGACTGTACCGCGCATTGCCCTAATAGACTTCCATAATGATTGCGTGGGAGAGTCCCAAAGGGTTATGAAGGCGATGTTTGAGCGCTACTGGGAATTGATAACCGCCGGTGAGCATTCCGAGGCGCAGAAGTACAAGCTTTATGCTGTCAGACCAGATACCGCAGGCAACATGCGTGATGTATCTGTGGAACCCATTGGAGAAAAAGAGTTAGATTGTGGTGTAAATCCCCGTTTAGTGTGGAATATCCGCCACGGACTAGACACGGCCTTTAAGGACTGGAGCCTAGAAGGCGAAGCATTGTTAGTAGCAACAGAATATTGTCGGGCAGTTAAAATTGTTGTGACCGGCGGTTTTGATATTGTACGCATTAGCAAGTTTGAGAGCTTGGGAGTGCCGGTAGATATTTATGGCGTTGGGTCCTCCCTGCTCGAAAATGGACGCGGCACCACCACCGACTTTACTGGGGATATAGTAAGGCTCAAAATCGACGGCGAATGGAAGCATCTATCTAAACTCGGTCGCAGGCCTAACGACAATCCTGATTTAAAGCCAGTCAATGATTAGTAGGACATCGTATAGCTAGCAGTATAGGGGGTGTCTCACACGAGACACCCCCTATACTAATTAGTGAATACGGGAGCCTCTTCCGTTCCCTGCGGATAGTTGACAATGGTGGGCACGAGGAACCCCACTATGCCGCTAATGGCGCACAATACTCCTGCTATACTCATCAGCCATTGTGGGCCAATCCAGTCTACCAGTGGGCCGGCGGCGGCTAACCCCATGGGTCGCAGGCCACTGGTGAGAGTCTCTCTCGCTGCAAAAGCTCGGCCACGTAAATCGTCTGGTACTTCACGCTGCCAGATAGCTTGTGACGCGACGTTAGCAACTACTACAGCAAAGCCTACGAAGCCCCCACCCAAGAGAACTCCTAGGGCATTAGGACTTGCGCCGATAAGTACAGTGAATCCACCAATTGCCACGATACAGAAGACCATAACCAACCCCATCTTGCGCAGCAAATTTGGATATGTCGAAAGAAGAAGCGAGGCTAGAAGAACCCCTCCGTTGCGAAAACTACCGAATAATCCCAGCAAGGCCGGCCCACCCCCCAATTTGTTTACCACTAATAGGGGTAATGCAATACTCACCGGGGCAAGGGTTAGATTAATAAGTGCAGCGTAGATCAGCATAGGTAATAACAGACGATGTGAAAACACAAACCGCATTCCTTGCACGGCATCGCGTAGTACGGAATTTTGCGGGGAAGAGACGCGCGGCGAGGGGAAAGAGACAAACAACAAGGATAAAGCCGCAATCGAGTAAGATAAGGCGTTGAACATAATTGATGCGCCCACCCCGGCCACAGCTAAGATCAATCCACTTATACCAGGGACCATGAGGCCCAGGGTACTACCCGCCGTCTGAATAAGAGAATTGACCCGAACCAAGTCCTCCTTGCCCACAACCACGGGGATCGAGGCCTGAAAGGCGGGACCGTGTGCCGTACTAACGATACCGGTCAGTGCTGCCGATATAACAATCAAGGGGAGCGAGAACACGCCTTGCCAATATAAAACTGCCATACCCGCCATAATAACTCCATTCACTACATCGGACATGATCATAAGCGAGCGCCTGTCTAGGCGGTCGACATATACACCAATAATCGGACCTAAGATAATGCTCGGGAGAGCTGCGGCCAAGGCCACTGCAGATATCGCCATACCGCTGCTGGTTACATTCATGACCCACCAAATCAAGGCTAGATCAAAAAGCATATCCCCCAATAGTGATATTAGCTGTCCTCCCCACATTATAAGAAAGGTCCTGTTACGAAGTATTGGTTTAAATCCAGTCACAGACAATCTAATCATCCCCTCATCGGAAACTTTCACAACGCCAGCTCGTAGTAATCATATAAACAGAGAAAAGGAAGTGTGCATTTATGCGACGCGTTATAGCCGCGTTCGTTTGCCTCACCCTTGCCGTGGGGCTCAGCGCCTGTGCCCGCCAAAGCACTCCCCCTCGCACTGAACCAGAACCAGTATTAGTCCAAGAGTTTATAACGAAGTTACGGCAAGAAAACTATGCCCAAGCTGCAAGTATGTTTAATAAGGAGCTTAAAGCCAAGGTTTCTGTCGAGGCTTTACAGGAAATCTGGCAAGGCCTGAATGGCCAACTAGGAGGCCTAACAAAAGTGGGGACTCCGCAAACAGAACAAGTAGAGCAGTACGTAGCCATAGCAATCCCGGTAGAGTTCTCTACTGCAGTAGTAACTATGAGGGTCGTTTTCGATAGTCATAAAGAAATTGGCGGGTTACACTTCTCTGCTCCCCAGAGTACCCTTCAATACGACCCACCTACTTATGTCGATACCACAAAGTTTACCGAACGTGAGGTAGTTGTGGGAAGTAGTGAGTGGGCACTTCCAGGTACAGTGAGTACACCTACAGGGATCGGGCCGTTTCCTGGCATAATCTTAGTACACGGATCCGGCCCTAATGACAGAGATGAGACAATTTTGGGTAACAAGCCCTTTAAGGATTTAGCTCAAGGCTTAGCATCTCAAGGCATAGTGGTGTTGCGTTATGACAAGCGCACCTTAGTACACGGACAGAAGATGAATGCAGTCACCGTCACGCCACACGACGAAGTAGTTGAAGATGCCGTGCTGGCCGCGCGAATGCTCTTAGCGCTCCCTGAGGTTGATCCGGAGCAGATCTTTATCCTCGGCCACAGTTTGGGTGGATTTCTGGCTCCACAGATTACGATGCTATTCCCCGAGGCTAGGGGAACAGTCATTCTGGCGGCGCCTTCACGCCCTCTCGAAGACGTCATACTAGAACAATATCAGTACATCTTCAGTCTTGACGGGATCCTAACCAGTATTGAAAAACAACACCTCAAGGAGTTAGAGGCTCAGATCAAACGAGTCAAAGCCCCCAGCTTGTCCACAAAAACTGCGACCAATTTGCTCCCCGCTGGTATGCCTGCCTCCTATTGGCTGTACTTACGTCAATATAACCCCGTTGCTGTAGCAGCAAGCTTAAGTCAAAACATGCTCATATTACAGGGGGAGCAGGACTACCAAGTGACAATGGTAGACTACACAGGTTGGCAAAGCATTCAAAGGCCCAACGTTTTGACCAAGTCTTACCCTAGGCTTAATCACCTGTTCATGGCGGGAGAAGGCGAAGGCCTTAGTCAGCCCAGTGATTATGAGAACATAGGCTATGTCGATGAAATCGTCATCCGAGATATCGCCGCGTGGGTGCACACAAAGGAGCCTTCACCTTGAAAGGGGAGGCTCCTTTGTCTAGTTAGCTAAAATCAAGCTGCTCAAGAAACCTTTCTGCCTCTCCACCCGGGCCTCAGCGCCATTCCCAGCCTTGCGGCAAGGGCGGTCATTATCGCGCCATAGGTCTCCACAATAGATAAAATTCGGCATACTATGGGTATATCCTGCTCATTGAGCCCGAGAGGATAAAATCATGCTGCAGAAGTGCTCCACCAGGTGCGGATCAAATTGCGAGCCCGCACAACGGCGCAACTCAGCCAGGGCTTCTTCTTGACTGTCTTTTTGGCGGTATGGCCTGCCTGTTGTCATGACGTCGAAAGCATCCGCTAGGGCTATGATGCGGCTTAACAGAGGTATTTGCTCTCCTATTAGCTTCAGCGGGTATCCTGTTCCATCCCACCGTTCATGGTGATGGAGGATATAATCCGCAATCCCTGCATACTCAGTAGAAGACTGTGCAATACGGTAGCCACGCTCTGGGTGTTGTCTAACCATATTCCACTCGTCAGTCGTGAGCGGACCTGGCTTGTGTAAGACCTCGTTACTTACTCCAATTAAACCAAGGTCATGCGCTTGCGCAAGGGCAGATAGATCGCGTAGGACATCAGAGCTCAGTCCCAAGGTTTTCCCAAACTCAACAGCTATGGTATTCACCCGCTCTGAGTGTTCGGTCGCTAAGTGATCTTTTTCCTGCATGGCCTTTTGCAGTGCTGCAAAAATATCATTTTTAGCGCCCAACTTGTATCTGAGTTTATTACGATACATGGAGTTGTCCGCCACCTTGAATGTCTCTTCTAAGGACTGATTCATGTCAACCGCCGTAGCTACACCAAGTGAGAAACTGATCGGCAAGCCAAGCTGTTGTACCTGTACCTGATTGTTTTGCGCGCAGGCGACAATGCGTTCAGCAATCGCTCCTGCTGTCACAGCATCAGTGCGGGGAAGAATTACGGCAAACTCGTCGCCTCCTACCCGCGCTAGTATATCTGACTTGCGGAGACTCTCGCGCAACACATCGGCTCCGTGCCGCAGCAGTTCGTCGCCTGCACCATGGCCGAGGGTATCGTTGATCAATTTCAAACCATTTGCATCTGCTGCGATGATAGAAATGGGGTATTGGCTACTGCCCTCAAGGCGCTCAATCTCAGCTGCAAAAAAGGATCTATTGTACAGTCCTGTTAACTGGTCGTGTAGGCCAACGTAGCGCAGATGGTCCTCAACTTGTCGTTGCCTTTCTTCGGAATGCTTGCGTTCCGTAATGTCAATAGCAATCGAAGCGAACTGGTATTTTTTCGGACTATAGACAATACTCTCAAACCATTTTTTGCTAGCATAGTGCCGCTCAAAACGTCGCGGCACACCAGTAAGGGCTACATCTACATACTCCTCATGTAATTCTACCTGCTCAATCCCTACAATCTCGCTCAAGCGTCTCCCTACAAGTTGTTCTCGGCTATAGCCTGACATAGCTTCATAGCTAGGGTTAACATCAATATACCGGTAATCAACTGCACTTCCTGAGTCGTCGAGAAGTATCTCCCGCAACGCAACTCCCTCATGCATAGTAGTAAAGAGTAGGCGGAACTGTTCTTCGCTATCCTTAAGCAAGTCCTGTGCACGCTGGAGCTCGGCGAAGACGTGGCGAACCAATTTCCCCAGGCCTACAATTTCATCCTGCTCTCCATTCACGCTACTTGGCTCCATCCCGTTTAAATCTGCTAACTGACGGACATAAGCATTCAGGCCTCGTACGTGTGATAAAACATAGCGCTCAAACACAAAGGCTCCCAAACCGATAAACACCAGTCCCACTGAAAGTACGATGAAGAAATATAGTTGCAGCACTCTCTGGCTGACTAGATTCAAGGCTCGTGGCAGCTTCATATCGAGCACAAAGGCTACTTCCTCGTAAATGTCTTGCACTTCAGCCCGTGCATACAGAATCCCCTGGCTAGGACGCACGATTGAAGCAAACTCGGAGCCAGCGAAAGGTGGTTGGAACCGCACGTTAGCACGAAGCAAGTCACTATAATAAGCAGCGCGTAATTCATCTAAAGGCTGAGCCACAAGCAACCAGCCACGTGCTGATGCCGAGCCCAGACTGTTGTTGATAGGGTAAAAGACAGCAAACAGAAACTGGCCGTCAATGCTTAGGAAGCCAGAAACTGGCTCATTCAAAGCAAATTTAGGGGTCTTGACATTGACGTGGGATGACAGATCCAAGGGGTTTGCGACCCAGTCCCCTGTTATTAAGTCATATTGGCGATTGTAGATGATATCACCGGCCTCATTCACAAAAGCCATCAGACTGAGCTTCAGATTGCTAAACGTACCTACGGAAAGGTTCTGTTTGGTGTAAACTGGGTCAAGCGTCGTCATAAAATCATACGTCTCATCCCACACTGCCCAATCGCTTGCTACGCTCATTAGGTGATCTAGCTGATAGTCCATTAAGCTTAAGGCACTTGCCAAAAAACCCTGTGCCCTTGATTCTTCGTGACGTAGGACAGCCTGCAGCATCAGCGACCGCGCAACCACGAGTAAAAACAACAACACTGCAATGAGCACGCCTGTCACTGCAGCAATAATCCTATTGCGCAAGCTCATGAACGCAGAACCTCCTTGATAAATGTCATCACTATATAGGTCTTCCGTATTTAAGCACTAATTCCTGCCACTATCTAAGCAAAATAGTGGCGTCACTAGACGCAGGAGCGTGACTAAGGCCTCGCAACAGCGTGTCTCCACTTATTGAACGTTATAGCATATGTTGTAATTCATGCGCTAGGCAGGATTTCCGCTCAACGCGTCTAACCCTATTATAGATGACAGAATGGCTGGAGGACAGTATATGAAAATATTCTATAGAGGGTACGGGAACACAGAATAACCAAATAGCGCAACTAGCATATTTACGCCGTGCTTCAGATGGAGAGGTTTTCAAAGACCGTTCGAGGAAATATACAGAGACCTTGCCGACAGCCTGTTGGTATGCCACAATACTAGATCGGATTATCAATGAAGCCAAAAAGAAAGGCGTGCTGGGGCGCTACAAAAAACCGCCGCACTTTTAGCGTTGTCGTGCCCTACACATGGGGTTCTAACTTCGTGTAGGGGCTGTTGCAGTAACATCCCATAAAAAAACACAAAAGACGGCGATTGGCAGATGCCAAGAGTCGTCTTTTGCTATATAATAGATATTAATAATGCAAAATATCTTACAGCAGTAATATACATCATTAGGGAGTGTATATCAACTGGCAATTCCGATGGATATTGGTGTAATGATCCCGGAGGATGATTCGGTGAGGCTACCAACACCGTACTAGAAACGAACAGGCCATACGAGTACAATGGCGACAAATATCCCGGCAATATATTCCCGCCCACGCACTTGGGCCCCCGTTAGCTCAGGATGCTCTCGGGCTGTGCGAAAGATAAACCATGAAGTGAATAAAGCCACTAAATCTACGGTACGGCGAATAAAGTCGGCCACCTGTGTGGTGGAATGACTTAGCAGCACAGCATAGCCAGTAGCTAACGGAGCCCACATGCCCAGCAAGAGCGCGATGAGTAAGGTGCGTTCACGTGAGGCTACTTGTGCTGCGCTGAGATCCTTCATCGAGACCTTTTAGCGGTATCAGTACGGTACATCGTAAAATTATCCGATACCTTCTGAAACACAGCCACGAAAACAGCAGTATCCTCAGCTACCAACCCTGCTTCCGCAATCTTCACTATCTGCTCATATGTCTCTTTAAGAAGTGAGGCTGCGGCGTTGGCCCTAGGGGTCAGCATAACTAGACACGCGCGCTTATCTGATAGATCTCGCTCTCGGGTAACAAATCCTTTGTGTTCCAAAATATCTAAGGCGCGGGATACAGCAGGCTTGCTTACATCAAGCTGTTCAACTATATCCTCCTGCCTGACCATGTCCCCCACGGTAATTAGCTGTAGTAAAATATTCGCCTCGGCACTGCTTAGCCCTAGCGGCTTGAGCTTTTCGTTCAATATCATTCTACCAGAGCGAATGATATTATTCGCCACACTCCATACATCGCTAATACTTGACATCTCATCACCCTCCGACCGTTGCGCATGGGCGCATCTCCTGTCCTTAGTATACGACACAGTAGTTAACAGGTGAACTACTTCAATTGTTTAATTTTGTCGCAATTTGAAAGGTATTCTGACTTTTCTGTCGAAACGGTATTTATACGTTAATTCCCCCATGCCCTTACCACATTTAGGAGGTGCCAAGTTGAGCCAGACGCTTACCAAGGATTTGATTAAACAACAGGTTCTTACTCTGCTTATAACAAAATACGAGAATAGTCCTAACGGTGCTCCTACCTTTGTGACCATATCCGACACTCCCTGGGTCGATATATACAATGGCGGGAAAGCACACGCTGCCCGCGAGCGGATTCATGTGGTCCTGCGTGAACTCGAAGCAACTGGACTGACCGACGTCTTATGGGTATCGACACAGGACGAATTCCAGGTCTCAAAAGTTTACCTTAACCTAAAAAAAATTGAGCTTGCTTATGAAGAGTCCGGCGTAATGCGCCGCAACACAGAAATGGGTATATTACAGAACATACTCCTACCGCTATCCGAGCATCCTTGGAGCTTTGTACAAACGTGGCGGGACCGCGCTAATACCCTGTTATCTCATGGCAAGACGCCGGGATTAGGCCGAGATAACGCTGACACCTACTCGGATATCGTGAAAGCCTTAGAAGCCTTAACTACTATCAGCGCTCCCATGACCGTTGAACAGTTTAGTCAATACGTTTATGGTAGCGTTCAATACTTTGAACACCATCTGCGACTACCCTTAGTCAAGCTTTTACAAGACACGTCCCTCGAACCATATCAAACCGAACAAGAGTTACTCGATAGCTACAATCTCATTACACGTCCCGAGCTTGCCCTATTTGCAGGGCACTTGCACTTTGCCATCAACAGCGTAGCATATAATCTGTATTTGTTCCCCCAAGGGATTGGCCTACCCTTAGCTGGTGTGACTGCCTTAGAGGTCACTCACATCCAAGCTAAACGCATTCTGATGGTTGAAAGTATAGCAACATACTACTCTCTAGTGGAGCAACTGCAAACACAGCGGGATTTAATCGTCTACACCGGGGGCTACCCTCATTATGGCTTGCGTGCACTGCTTAAAAAACTACTAGTCCACACCTCAGCGACAAACTCTTTACTCGAGGTCTACTACTATGGCAGCATCAGCTACTATGGTATCAGGATCTTTGAGCATCTGCGTCAAACATTGTTTCCTACACTCAAACCCTATGGCATGGATACGGCAACTTATGAAGCTCAAATACCGCATGGCGATACAATGTGTGAGAAAGAAGCAACTCAGTTAGATTACCTCATGCAGGACCACAATTACGAGCATTGGCAGCCACTCTTAATTGCCATGCTACGCAACCGAGTTCAAGCCAAGAATTCCTGCCCTTAGAATCATACAGAGACCAACGCCTAGCAGCTAATACATATCCCGAACGGGGACGTCTCATTTGAGACGCCCCCGTTCTCATGTTCTCAAGGCCACAAGGCAGTTTCTCTAGTAATATCAATGAATATATATGTATTCAATTGTGTAACTTTCCGTTGACACTAGCTCTAATAGCCCCTATAATACAACATAAGCTAGTATATACACTACGCATTGCATAAACATGCAAACAGTGTAGAAGCCGATTAAAAAGTAGGAGGAATCAGCAATGAAGAAAATCGTATCATTAGTTATCGTGACCCTATTATTGTTTAGTGTTTTAGTTGGCTGTTCACAGCAAGCCAGCAACACCGGTGCAAAAGAGCAGTCTACTGTGGAGAAAGTTCTGTCAAAGAAGAAACTTGTTGTCGGTACAGCTCCTGGTTATCTACCCTTTGAAATGAAAGATAAGCAAGGAAACTTTATCGGCTACGATATCGACCTCGGCAAGGCCATCGGTGCCTCACTCAAGGTAGATGTAGAATTCAAGCAGTATTCCTTTAGCGCCCTTATTCCAGCTCTGCAGACTGGCGAAATAGATATACTGATTGCAGGTATGACAATCCGTGGCGACCGCGCTCTAGCTGTAAGCTTCTCCAATCCCTACTATGCTACTGGCCAAGTGCTAATGCTTCCTGCTAAAGACACTACAACAACCTCATGGCAAGACCTTGACGTAGCCGGCAAGAAGATTGCCGCTTCCCAGGGGACTACTGGTGCCCTGCTCGCTAAACAGCTATTTAAGAATGCAATAGTAGTAGACTTCGACGACTTCCCCACGGCTGCTATGGCCCTAACCCAAGGCCAAGCGGATGGCATCATTTATGACGAACCCGGAGTACGCATCTACGAGGTAATGCAAAAAGAAAGCGTCCGTGGTATTTACGAACTTATCTCAGCCGAGAACCTCGGCATAGCCGTAAAACACAATGATTTTAGCACCGTTCAGTGGCTAAACTCCTTCTTGCAAGCATACATCGATAGTCCCGACGAGTTGGCATCACGCGACATGTGGTTCAACTCTAAAGACTGGATGGACAATGTAGATAGCAACTAACGAAGCTGACCTAGTGTTTGGGGAAGGCCGACAGCCTTCCCCTGCTTGTTGGTAGCGACACCATGAGTTTTATAAAATGAGAGGATGATTACTATGGGCTACCGTACGGACTGGAGCGTTGTTCCTGAGAGCTTGGATATACTCCTCAAGGGTGTACTCCTAACCCTAGAGATATCCATTATAGCGTTAATGATAAGCATAGCTATAGGCGTAATTGCCGGTTTGCTGCGGGTTTCCAAAAGCAAACCTCTCGCTTTCTTGGCAACTTGTTACGTAGAGTTTGTACGTGGCATACCTCTCTTGGTACTGTTAATCTGGATCTACTTTGGTTTAGGTAGGTTCTTTAGGCTGGGGGCCTACTGGGCGGCAATTATCGGCCTAGCCGTCTTCTCAGGAGCTTTCGTCGCTGAGATTGTGCGTGCAGGTATCCAAGCCGTACCTAAGGGACAAATGGAAGCTGCACGTTCCTCTGGTATGAGTTACTACCAGGCCATGCGCCTGATTATCTTACCCCAGGCTTTCCGCAAGGTTCTCCCTCCCATGGCTTCGCAGTTTATCATCCTTATCAAGGATTCCTCACTTGTTTCCACAATCTCCGCCGCAGACTTAACACTCAATGCCAAGAACTTAGTAGCATATAACTTCCGTTCATTTGAAATTTGGACGGCGGTAGCCTTTCTCTACTTTGCCATGACCTTTACATTGTCAATGATCATCCGTCACTTCGAGCACAAATATAAGGTTGTAGAATAGAGAAAGGAGGTCCGTCATGATTAGCATAAAGCATGTTTCTAAAAGCTTTGGTACACTAAAGGTGCTAGAAAACGTGAGCCTCGAAGTCCCTCGCTCGCACGTCTACGCGCTCATCGGCCCGAGCGGAGCAGGTAAGAGTACGCTAATACGCACCATTAACGCCCTAGAGGGAATTAAGGCTGGCGAAATTCATGTGGATGGAGTCTCAATTCACTCGCCTAGGACCAATATTAACAAAACGCGCGCTGACATCGGCTTTGTGTTTCAGTCCTTTAACCTTTACCCGCATCTTACCGCTTTACAAAACGTAACTGTCTCCCCTATTAACGTGAAGAAGATCAATCTTAAAGAAGCAGCCGATAAAGGCAAAGAGTTACTCGCTTCTCTAGGCTTACATGATAAGTTTGACTCCTTCCCCGGACAACTCTCCGGAGGACAACAGCAACGCGTGGCCATTGCTAGGTCTCTCGCTATGGACCCCAAGGTAATGCTGTTTGACGAGCCTACCTCGGCGTTAGACCCCGAAATGATCAAAGAAGTACTCGATGCCATTCGCAAGCTCGCTACCACTGGCATGACCATGATTGTGGTTACCCATGAGATGGGCTTTGCTCGCGAAATCTGCAACCAAATAGTGTTCATGGCTGACTCCAAAATAGTAGAGGTTGCTCCACCCAAGGAGTTTTTCGGCGCACCTAAGACAGAGCGTGCACAAGACTTCTTAAGTAAGGTTCTGAATCACTAGAGAAGCGGAGGAGAGTTTATGGTTATAAAAGTACAAGGTGAACGCTGGTTTCCATCCGAAGCCCCCTTTAGCGCCGAGATGAAAGAATTGTGGGGCGACTGGTATTGTGACTCAGAGGTCGGCACGCTGCGTGCAGTACTTATGCATCGGCCTGGCGCCGAGATCGACGGGGTCACCGCCGAAAACTACAGTCAATATCGCTTTAGAGGAGCGCTTAACGCAGAAATCGCACGTAAAGAACAAGATGCCTTGGTAGACATCTATCGTGCCCATGGGGTACAAGTGCACTATGTCGAGGGCCAGCGTCCAGATAAGCCGAATGCAATGTTTGTACGCGACCTTCTATTTACCACCCCCGAGGGAGCAATCGTGTGCCGCCCCGCTTTCGCCGCACGCCGGGGTGAAGAAAAAGCAGTAGCTGCAACCTTGGCTAAACTCGGCGTGCCCATTATTAAGACTATTAATGGTGACGGTTATTTTGAGGGAGCCTGCGCCATGTGGGTTGACCGAGAGACAGTTGTGCTCGGCACTTCAAGCCGCGCCAACGAGTCCGGTGTACGCCAAGTAGAGAACGAACTGCGCAATATCGGCGTCAGCAATATTATTAAGACTCAAATACCCTTTGGCAGCATCCATCTCGACGGCTACATGAACATGGTCGATAAGGACAAGTGCCTTGTCTTCCCTTGGCATTTAGCTTACGACTGCGCTAAGGCCTTGATGGATAGAGGCATTACCTTAATCGAAGCTACCGATATCCACGAGATCAAACAAGGCCTGGCTCTCAACGTAGTAGCCCTGTCCCCCGGTAATATTGTGATGCCAGCAGGCAACCCCAACACTAAGCATGTACTGGAGGAGGCGGGAGTTGAGGTAATTGAAGTGGACCTCACTGAGCTGATGAATGGTTGGGGAGCCATTCACTGCACCACTGCCTTCCTGAACCGCGACCCCATGAGATAGCTCTACACTAATTTACGATCAGCCACTGTGCTCTTTTGATCTTTCAAGCGTTCTGGAGGTGTTAATCCAAACAAGCCGAAAAGCTCTTCGCTTGACAGGACTGACTTTAAGTCTATTGAAACACCATCAACCAATTCATCAAAAAGCAATTGTTTTTTCTGTAAAATTTTCTCGATTCGCTCCTCAATCGTATTTTCAATAATATATTTATAGACATTTACTGGGAACATTTGTCCAAGACGGTGTGCTCGGCCCTCCGCTTGAAGTTCAACGGCAGGATTCCACCAACGGTCAAAATGAAAAACATATGAAGCATCCTGTAAGTTTAGCCCCTGTCCACCGGCGCGGAGGGAAAGGATAAGAACTTTGCGCTCTCGGTTCTCTTTGAATGTTTTAATAACCATGTCTCGTTCTGATTGTGAAAGACTACCAGTATAGAGAAGAGGATTAAAGTCTTTAAGTTTTTCTGCGATGGCCTTTACCCCGTATGTAGAATCGATGAATTGGGAAAAGATTAGCGCCCGATATCCTTCAGACACGAGAGTAGTCAATTTTTCTAAAACATCATCGAATTTAACTGAACTTCCTGTCGATGGACAAAAATTGCATATCTGTTTTAACCTCATAATTAGCTCGAGAATGTGCTCAATTTTAACAGACTCTCCGCTTTCCTTTAGTTGGATAATTCCTTCTTGTTCAGCCCGCTCATAGCATTTACGCTGTAGATCACTCATGGCTAGATAGATTTCGCTGACCAATTTGGGTGGAAGCTGCGGGAGCACATCTTGTTTTTTTCTGCGAAGTTGCACTTTTTTATGTTTTTCTTGGAGTGCAAAACCCGGTTTGAATCGCGGCGATGCTTCGCCTTCCTGAAGGGACGTTACAAATTCAAGAATCGATGCAAGATCATCTTCTTGATTTTCAAGCGGCGTGCCCGTAAGCGCCCAAGCTCGTCGCCGGTAAAGAAGCTTGCATTTTCGGCTGACCTCCACGTCACGATTCTTAATTTTTTGCGCTTCATCCAGTATAATGACGTCCCATACACGCTTACGAGGAGGCGATTGCGAATTATCGGTACAATCAGACCGCAAGATTTCATAGCTTGTCAGGTAGAGGTGAACAGGCGCAGCCCATTGCCATGTTCGATCTGCCGGCGTGCCTCGAATAGTAGAGGTGCGCAACTCTGGAGCCCAAGCGTAGATTTCCTTGCGCCACTGACTGACAAGACTAGCTGGCACAATAATGAGACAAGACTCGATACGACGTTGCAAAAAAAGGATGCGCAGAGCGCCTAGCGCTTGAATCGTCTTGCCAAGTCCCATATCATCGGCAAGTAATAAAGCATCTCGTGCAATCAAGGCGTTAATTCCTTCTATCTGATAATCGAACAGGGTTGCTGGCCATTCCAGCGGACCGCTTCTTGATAGTAAGACTTCAGTTGGTGGTTGGAGCAAATAAGCTAACTGTTTAGCAAGAGAGATTTCTGGTTCAGTCGTATTGTTATCAATATCTTGAGGGGTTTGCTGAGCCAGTCCAACATTACTGCGGACACAATTACCAGATTGTGTATGGCAAAAAATGAGATTAATTGGTGTATCTAAGGTATGTGAGATCATTAATGAAATAGGTGACGACAAAGAATTGTCATTCGATACAGACCGCCAAAAAAACCAAAGCCAACGCGCCCTTGGCACAGCGTGAACATGTTGTTCTTGCCACCAGATTGCATCCGCAGTAAGCATCTTTACTTCCCCCCCTCCGGATACAACTCCCGAAGCCCCATTAATGTCCGCCCGAAGGGCTCTGTGAGCAAGCCCCGTCTTACCAATTCATGTAAAAGTTTCACTCCGCTCGAGTCTTCAGGAGGTTTCCCCGGATACCAAAAGAGATTCAGAGGCTCTCCCGCTTCTATCCTTTCTTGTATCTCGATTGGCAAACAAGGAAAGGCCCTAAGTGCTGGCGCAATCCGGCAGACTGGAATCGACAATTGTATATCCTGACAGAAAAGTTCGCTGCCGACTTCTTCAGCGCGACAAAGCATCAGTCGCGGTATTTGGGGACATAAAGAAAGGAGCGATGCGGTTAGCTTTTTTACCGCTTGGCGCCTTATATCTGCTTGCCGCCAAAGAAAAGTGTGCGGAGTACTTATGCGGTTATATGTAAATTCTATCGGCTCACCGCGGGCATTAATCAGAAAGAGCGCCCCTATATAGCCTATCTCATCTTTCGCAGGCTGAATAGCTAGATACCCCGCCATACCATAGTCGCTCAACTCATCAGCATCATGAAAAGGAATCGGAATTTTAAGGAGCCTCCCTAGCATCAATTATTATATAATGTCGTTTTCTGTTCCTTCTTCTGTTTCCACTTCTAAATTCTTATCCTCGGTATAGTCTTGTTCAAGCTGTGTGACTTCTATTTTTGGAATATAACTAGGGTCAAGTCGCTTGAGGTCCCATTCTGTAATCCATCCGCGAACATACTGCCTCATCCGCGCGCTACTCAAATTTTCGATAGATTGCACATCCGGCGGATTCCAATCGTAGGCCTGCGCATGTATGGACTTCACTTTTTCATAAGTTTGAGCCAATGCGTCTTTATTGGGTGCCCTCAAAACCATAGGCTCCTTCTGAATAATCCTCATACCTCGTTCAGACTGGCTGGCTATGAGAAGATCGCTTTCACCTCCTCTTGATCTTATCCTGTTAGGGAGCTTTTCAAAGTCATCCTTCCCTTCGAGGACGATACTCTGAAAAGCTTGTATAATTGCCAAGACTGATGTTAAGCCCGTAACAGTCGAAGCTTCCAATTTTCCCATCCATCGTGCCAATTCTGCGTAGGACTTCGCCCGCTGCAAAGGAGTGTATCGACCAATCAATTCCACTTCATCAATCAACAATACCCATCCGGAATACCCTGCAGCAAGCATGAGACGGGCAGTGAAGTTGAACCTTTGTAAAGCAAGTTCGTTCGCCGTAATTTTGTCAATCTTATAGGTTACTGACTCTCGACACGCTTTAAGATATTTTTTTATTTCTCCGGAATCTATTTTGTCACCAGACCAAAACCGGATAATACGGTTGCTTAGTTCCGGGTCGTTAGACATTCGCTCATACAAAAAAAGAGTGGCGGCAAATCTCGCATTTAGACTAGTCTGTCGATGTATCCATTGGTAAAAATTAGCATATTCTCGACTGCTAAATTTTAACGCGGTAGCAATTTCGGTCATAGCGCTGCCACGCTTCCCTGGAGCAATCGCCTCTTCGATCGCCGCACGATATAGCTTGACAGGATCGAAAAGCGGAGTCTCTTTGCTGATAACAATTTTGCTGCAGACAAAATTTTGTTCGAGAGCAAGATGCTTCAGGTACTCCAGAAGATGTGATTTTCCGGTGCCAAAATCCCCTGCCACCAGCATGCCTTCGCTTCTGCAACCATCAGCAACCGCCTGCTTTGTGCTTTCTAGTTGCCGCCGGAACCTATCTTCTATCTCCGGCTGATTAGATCCTAACACCATTACGGCGTCACGATTGGGAACACCATTGCGCAAAGCTTCGATAGCACGTTTATTTCGTAACTGTTCATTCGTATTCATCAGTGCACCTCCCTTAAATTACTCTGCGCTACTATTTGCAAGGCGAACCAGAGATGCTAATGGATTTTGTCTTTGCCTGTCTCTAACTTCATCCCAGATTCTTAATTTTAGCGCATCATAACTCCTTAATCCCCGTTTATCGTCATTTAGGAACTCTTTTGGAGCAAGAACTACAATGAGCAGGCCCCCCATCTCATCTGTGCCGTCAATAAATTGGCGAAGCATCTCATAGACATCTAGCACGGCAGGAAGTGAATAGAAAAAGGCACCGTTAGCATTCTTCGACCTTATCGAAACAAGATAACGGGTAATATCGAGCACGAGCACTAGGCCGCTTTTGCCGTTAACCCGCAGCCAGTGGGCAAGAGAAAAAAGCATATGCCGCGCATTATGTCGAGCAATTTTTTGAAAAATCAAGGCGTTCTTTAAGGTTGCAATTAACCGTAGCTCGCCTTGTAGCCATTCTTTCACCGCATTGCTTAAAAAGACGGAAGGACCTGTTGTGTCAAGCTGATCTAAGCAGAGACGAATCATGGCAATTCTAAATTCCTGACTCATCTCAAAATCACGAAATATTACTTCCTCCAGCCACGAACGCAGTTCCCTCCGAAAAAATATTTCCGTGCGATTATTTATCTTAGCTATGTTTTGCAGATTAAAGTACTCATCGTGCTCCGATAGTTGATACCCGTTCTGGGTAAAAAACTCCTTAACAAACGCACGTGACAAACCGTCCCAGTCAATCTGGCGAGCTACTTCGTGAAAGAGTTTATCAACCATGTGAATTTTTGTGGAAGCAGCATCAACTAAGGCCAAAACATAGCCCTCATCCTCTGAGGTTTTGCGCAGTAACGGCAACATACCGTCTAGGCCAGCATCATCGATGGAAACACAGAATTTTACCGCCGCGCCACCGTTACTAATGAAATTATGCAGATATTCCTCTCGAATCAAATCGAACCATTCTTCTTTTGTGGTGTGCATAGCAATGGCCTCCTAATCCTTTGAAAATGAAATGCCATAATAGTGCTTTTCGCGGCCTTCCTGCGTAATGAGCCTGATAGCTTGCCGGGTAAGTCCTCTGTCCGAAAAACGCAAAACAAAGTCCCCCTTTGTTTTTGTCGCACCGCTCTGGTCAAGAAGATAGATATCTCGCGCGAATTCTTGCCGTGAGTATTCCTTGGTCTGTCCCGGAAGTAAAGTCAACAACTTGTATATGTCAAGGAGAGGTACTACGACGTCTTTGGCGACTTGCTGTGTCCCGCGACTTTTAATGAGGGTTTCATACGCGGCAAAAAGACTTTCCAAAAATGCCTCCAGTTGAAATCTTAACGGTTTATTCTGTAACGCCTTAAGGTGGCTAACTAGGGCAGAGGGTCGCAAGCGCTTCTCTTTTACCTTATCAATTTGGACCGCAAGCTCATTGGGCAGGATACGGATAAGGAAAGGATAGCAGTATAAGCGTTCATCCTGCTCAAAAATTCTTACTCCGAGAGTCTTCGCCATCTCTAAAAGCTCTTCAGGAAATCCTCTGCTAGCAATATAGCTTTCGCTGTCGAAATTCCACCCTTCCTTAGTGTTTGCAAATTGTTGTTTAAGTGTAACGATGGCCTGCTCTGCACCCTCTATAGCTTTCCTTAATTCACGGAGACTGCCTGTTTTGACGGCACCACGCACTTTCTTTAATGAACTACTCACTGAGTTTGCTGCTTTTAATGTTGCATCTACATCGCTTTCCGTCTTTGCGAGCGCCTTTTCGAGACCATTCAAATAGTTGTTTTCCATTACCTATTCCCTCCATTTATTACGCTTATCTCCATCATTTAAGCAAGCATTCCCTTTTCTCTGTTTCGCTTAAAACAATTCTGCAGTTCTCCTAGTTTGTGTTATTGACGGCGTGTTTTCATACTTGACGTTAGCCGTGGTGTCAAGATGGGCGCAGGCAATAGTCCAGCTTTTGGTCATGAGACAGGCAATTCCACGTTTTTCCCAGAGCAACAGTCTTTTCGGCAGACGTTAGGCCAGTCTTCCAGCGGGTGTCAACTCACCGTCATTCTCAATACTGCTCGCGCTCTCTTGTGGTCAATTTTAATTCACTGCAAAGGCATTTTTCTCTTGGCTCCTATTCTACAACGCACCACCATAACCCTTCTTATGACAAAAGGCCGCCCGAGGGCGACCATTTATACTATTAAGCCTGCTCTCGCTAGATAAGCTCAAACCGCGCTGTGAAGAAGCGCAACGAGGGGGCTTCGTAGGTGAACCTGAGGCCGCGGATAGTCTCGCGCTTGGTGTAGAGGGCGATAACTGCATCGGCCACGACATCCATATGAGCATAGGTGTAGACGCGGCGGGGAATGGTCAGCCTTACGAGCTCTAATTTTGGGTAACGATGTCTGCCGTTTTCGTCGCGCCCGGCCGAAATAATGCCACGCTCCATGCTGCGTACGCCGGATTCAATGTAAAGGTGAGCGGCGAGCGTTTGTGCAGGGAACTCATCTTGAGCAAGGTGCGGCAAAAAGCGTTTGGCATCTAAGTAGACGGCATGACCACCGACTGGGAGCACAATAGGGATACCGGCGGCAATGAGGCGGTCCCCTAAGTAACGCACCTGCTCCACCCGATGCTCGAGATACGGGTAATCGATGGCCTCGAAAATTCCCCTAGCCATAGCGGCCATGTCGCGCCCAGCCATGCCGCCGTAAGAGGGCATACCTTCAAACACTACGACCAGTTCACAGGCCTTGACATAAAGATCAGTATCGTTCAGTGCCAAAAAGCCGCCGATGTTCACTAGACAGTCTTTCTTGCCGCTCATAGTGCAGCCGTCGGCATAGCTCATCATTTCGCGCACGATATCTTTGATGCTTTTGTTTCCGTAGCCGGGTTCGCGCTTCTTTATAAAGTAGGCGTTTTCCATGCAGCGGGTCGCATCTTGAAAAATCTTTATGCCGTGCTTAGCGGCGAAATCTTTGACTTCACGCATATTTTGCATACTTACCGGCTGCCCGCCGGCGAGGTTGACTGTCGTGGCCAAGCATATGTAGGGGATTTTCTCGGCACCCACTTCTGCTACTAGCATTTCTAGCTTGGCAATGTCAATATTGCCCTTAAAGGGGTGGTCAAACTGCGAGTCATGCGCCTCGTCAATGACTACGTCCACAAATTTGCCGCCGTTGGCCTCTTGGTGGTAGCGAGTAGTCGTGAAGTACATGTTGCCGGGAACATAATCTCCGGGTTTAATCATGATGCGCGACAAAATGTTCTCGGCGCCGCGCCCCTGATGTGTGGGCACAACATACTTAAATCCATACACCTCTTGCACCGCTCGCTCTAGCTGGTAAAAATTCTTGCTGCCTGCATAGGCCTCATCACCTTGCATCATGGCGCCCCATTGGGCATCGCTCATGGCTGTCGTACCGCTATCGGTGAGCAGATCTATGTAAACCTGTTCAGACTGAATAAGAAAGGTGTTGTATCCAGCCCGAATTATTTCTTCTTCTCTCTCGGCTTGGCTGGTCATCTTAACTGGCTCCACAACTTTGATTCGAAACGGTTCTGGCGGGTAATTCCTCAAATTTATGCCTCCTTTAGCTCGGGTGCTCTGTGCATATTATAGCACAAACACGGCCTTTCGAGCACAGATTAAACGTTATGATGTAATATAGAATACTCTCTTTGCTATTTGACAAAGTAAACGCAACCCTTTGATTGTTACGTGGTTGCATTAAGTCTTGCTCGGTCTCGGTTGCATTTACTCTGGCTCACGCTTCCCCCCCATCACCCCCCATGGGGGGTGATGGGGGGGAAGTCTCCTGCTAAAAAGTGCCTGATCAAGGCACAGCCGGAAGACTTGTGGTGGACCCACATCAAACTCTTGACTTGTGAAGCCCCGACTGTCACCATCAAAACAGAGGTGTCATTTAGTCAGTTCGGTTTTTTGCCCTTTTGCCCCCAATACTGCCTGTTTTTGGCCGTCGACATCACTGATTGCCACAAAGAGGGCTCGATTTGCACCAACTTACTGCAACTGGGTTGCACTTACTCTGACAAGGTTGCATTTACTTTGTCTAGTGACCCAGAATGCTCTCTGATAAACACTGCGCACCAGATAATAGCAGTACTTCAATCTTTGAAAAACAATTTGTTATAGACTCTAGCAAAGGCGTCGGTGTTACGAGCGAAGAAATCTTATGGCATTTCACTTATGAACTGATGAGGTATGTCTGCGGTATAATGCGCTATAATGAACTTAGAAAGAGTTGCAAGCATGTACAAGTGCAAAAGAAAAGGCAGGTGGGTAAAAGTATGAGGCGCATAACTGAAACTGTTATTAATAGTGTCAAAGCCATCTCTCTAGCGGGATTTCGTTTTCCTATGACGGTGGTCAGTTTATTGGCAGCTGCATCTGTATTATTTCGAGTGATCGCTCTCAAGGGGACACCGCCGCTCATGCTACAGAAGCTGATCTTCACATTTGTGGTAGGTGCGGTGCTTGGCATGGCGGCACAATTTGCCGTTGAAAGATCCCCTAAGCTTTCCGGTAAGAGAATTTTGACCTATGGGGTAGCCGCGTTATTGCTTGTGGGCTATTTCTTGATCTTGCTGCCGGCGCCAGAGATCAGCGCTGAGATCACCGTGAGAAGCCTGGTGGCTGTCTTCGCCCTTGTTTGCATGGTATTGTGGATTCCCTCACATGATTATGATGCTGACTTTAACTTGGTGGCTCTGGTTCATTTTATGGCCGTTTTTACGGCTGTGCTCTATTCGGCAGTTCTTTCCGCAGGTTTAGCAGCCATTATAGCTTCTGTCGACACCCTGCTCTTTAAAATCAATAGCGATGCTTATGCCTATACCATGACGCTAATCTGGGTGGTGTTTGCCCCGGTATACTATTTATCACTTCTGCCAAGGTTCAACTCCAAGGCGGAAGCAGATCAGAGCGCGACCGAGCGCGCTGGCAAGTATCCTAGACTACTAGACATTTTAGTGTCGTATATCGCAATCCCTCTGGTCAGCGCCTACACCTTGGTATTAATCGCATATTTCATTAAGATTTTATTCACTCTTACCTGGCCGTCGGGTCAGGTTGGCCCAATGACCTTGGTCTATTCAATTGCTGGGTTAGTGATATTTGTCCTATCAAGTTTGCTAGAGAACCGAACTGCCGAGCTGTTTCGCAGAATATTTCCGAAGCTTCTTGTTGGTATTGTCATCATGCAATTAGTCTCTGTAGGTATTCGTTTAAACGCCTATGGAGTGACTGAGTCTAGATACTACGTTGCCATTTTTGGTGTATTCTCCATTATTGCGGGCGTACTCTTAAGCACAAGCCCGGTCATCTCAAAAAATGGACGCATTGCCTTACTTGCTGCAGTCTTTGCCATCATTTCGATCATCCCCCCAACCGATGCCTTTACTGTCTCCCGTGTTAGTCAGATTAGACGGGTTGAATCTATTCTTGAGAATGAAGGCATGCTGGTCGGAGGCGAGCTTGTAAAGAAAGAGAATCCCTCAGAACGTACACGACTTGAAGTAACCAATATTCTCTCTTATCTAAGCAGAAGTAGCTCGCTAGACTACATTGCCTGGCTGCCAGATGATTTTGAACTTTATCGGGACATGAAAGGAACTTTTGGATTTGAATCGATGTATGCACCGATAATAGGCAAGCATTTTTATGCATCGCTGGACGCCCGAAAGCCCCTGCCTGTCTCGAACTACGATGTTTTACTCAATGCCTTTGTCGGGCGGTACATGCAGGAAACCATAGAGTCTCAGTTTGAGCTTAATGGTAGTACGTATCGGTTGAAAGTGAACCGACTCTCAAACTTCGAGGTGATTGTCTCAATTTTAAACTCAGCTGGCTCTGAACTTGTTGGGACTGGGCTGTATGAATTTGCTCAGGGACTAGTTAACGACACTACAATGACCAGGGAAGCGTTACATCCGGACCTAATGGGCTTTGAAGTCATAACTAATGGGTATAAGCTGAAGGTTATTTTCCAGAACATCAGTTATACATCGGGAAGCGATTCGGATTCAGGCATTGATTACGCAATGTACATTCTGTTCGCTACGCCAAATCCCTAAACTATTAGCACCGGAGGTGGTTCTTCTTTAGGAACCACCTCCGGTGTTTTTGCCCGTTACGGGGGACGGTTATGAGCGAGAAGAAGCACCTATGTGACCATGAAGCAACGGCTCTCAGCTCGCGCTGATGCGCTGATTAGAAGAAACTAAAAATGAATAATCACCCTGCTTTAGAATAGTGGTAAAACTAAACCAACACGAAAGATAGCGTAGCAAGGAGGGTACTGTATGCTATTCCAGACGCCGGAATTCGCGATTTTGCTGGCAGTCACTTTGCTATTGTTTAATCTGACCAAGAATAAAGCAAGGCTCAGAGTGCTACTTGTGGGTAGCCTAGTCTTTTATGGTTTCAGTGGGCCCATTGATACTCTAATTTTTCTAGCAGTTATCCTTACTACCTTCATCCTTACCAAGGAACTGCACAAAACAGGTTCAAAGCCTCTGTTGGTCGGTCTCCTGGTTCTGCTGTTTTCTAACCTCGGCATATTTAAATACGGCGGGTTCCTCTATGATAATGTGAACCTGGTTATTGGTAGCCTGGGATTACCACTCTTAACGAGGCAGCCAGAACTGTGGCTCCCTCTCGGTATTTCATTCTACACCTTTCAGCTGGTGGCATATTCTGTGGACGTCCAAAAGGGGAGCATAGAGTGCTCTCAAGACCTCACCGAGTTTATGGTATACATAATGTTTTTTGGACAGCTCGTAGCAGGCCCCATAATGCGCGGGAGGGACTTCTTACCTCAGTTGCGAAGTAATCTTCACACCAACTGGGATGATGCTAGAGAAGGTGCTTTCTACATCATTCGGGGGTTGGTAAAAAAAATCATCCTGGCCGATGCATTGAGTTCATTAGTCGCACGTATGTTTGCGAAATCCGGCACCTTAGATCACGCATCAGCGTGGCTGGCTGCTTATCTCTTCGCCTTCCAGATCTATCTGGATTTTTCCGCGTATACCGATATGGGAATAGGGCTAGGAAGACTATTCGGTCTGAGGCTTTCTGCTAACTTTATTACACCTTACCTTACCTCAAACCCGTCGGAGTTTTGGAAACACTGGCACGTTACATTGTCTACCTGGCTAAGGGACTATCTCTATATACCACTGGGCGGAAACCGGTGCTCCCCTAGCCGCTCTAACCTTAATCTGCTCCTGACCATGCTACTTGGAGGTCTGTGGCATGGTGCCTCCTGGACATTTCTTTTGTGGGGTGCCTACCAAGGATTCCTGCTCATAGCTCATAAGGAGTGGACCAGGACCGTAGGACGAAGCTACAGCATCCCGCGTGGCTGGTCAGTATTTCTAAATTTCCAGGCAATGGCCTTAGGCTGGATGATCTTTCGGGCTGGGAGTTTGAGGGATGCCCTGCGACTTTGGGGTCAAGCATTAGATTTTTCCCAGCTGTCTACTTGGGAATCTCAGTTACCACTCCTGATCGCTGTCGTGGGTCTGTATACCCTGCATTTGGCTGAACGCCATATTGACGATAACAGGATGGCCATCGGAGACAGATGGCGCAGGGTGCCTGCGCCAGTCAGGGGACTGGTCTATGCCATCGTTATCTTTGTAGTGATTCTTAGTTTCCGGCCTGCACAGCCGTTTATCTATTTCAGGTTTTGAGGATGAAGAGTATGAAAAAGTATATGAAATCTGGCATCTGCTTTTTTGTGGTGTGGTTTCTCTTGCTTGAGATTATTTCCAGAAGATTTATCGTAAATCATGCCTTTTTTTCGACCTATGATGAAATAGACAGGCTTAATTATGCCTTCTCTAGGCGCACCATCGTCCCAGAGGTAGTATACCTGGGTTCCAGCAAGACTCAGGCAGATGTTGCCACTATAACAATTGCGAGCAATCTTGGACTTCCCCTCGAAGCAGTGTTGAACGCATCGGTGGCAGCAGCTTCACCGCGAGAGATGCTTTATATTTACACTATTAATGAGCAACTCTTTCGCTCTGCCAGAGTGGTTTATATCAATGTTGATCTTTGGATGTTTAATAAGCACTTTCAGATGGCGGAAAAGAATGGCCCGCCAGCGTGGCGTCGCTCTGCTGGATTGATGGAGCGCATAGAGTTTAGCTCAGATCTTACAACGAAGGCGGATTGGATCCTAGGTTGGGCTATTGCTACCTGGGACCAGAGGGCTACGTGGCGTTCACTCTGGCGTTCCTGGCTAAGGAATCCTTGGACTCATAATGTGGCTCCGGTATATGACTGTTTTGGGAGACCAGTTCAGGATTATCTTATAGGGGAGCACCCTTTTCTATCTCAAATGCTAGAGGAAGAAGCTCCGCAGATAGTTAATAGCCACATGCAGAGCTATGCCTTTAATTCCGATGCTTTACTAGCTTTGGAGGCGCTTGTATTTTTAGTTCGAGCCAACGGAGCGGAGCCTGTCCTACTAAAGATGCCTGCTGCACCGCAATATATGGAATATCAAAGGGCTAACTTCTCGGCATTTGACTTCGTATGGCAAAAGCTTTCTGCTCGTTTTCCGGGAGTTGATATTTTGGACTTACCGTCGGAAGCCGCACAGCTTGAGCGTGACGATTGGTGGGATGCGTATCACCTGACTAGGGTGGGCGCCATGAAAATGGCTATCCCTTTGGCGGAAGACTTGCGCAAACGCTTAGGACCATAGAGACACGTGGGACGGTTCTAGGGATTGAAGCTGTAAGATTCTCACATCCCTCTTCTGTAACAAGACAGTTGTCTTCCAGCCTAAATCCTATCCACCATTCCTCATTGCATTTTAGGGGAATGAGGCTGAGAGTTGAAGTAAAATATATGAGAAATAGCCAAGGAAACCCTGTCATGTATGCAGATATCAGACAATTCCCCTCACCCCCCGCGTAATTGCAGGATTTTATGACGTTCGTCGCGAATTATCCAGTATCACAAAGATAGGAGTGTTTACATGTCCACAAAACCCACCTTTAAGATTATCGTAGAACAAGACGGCATGAGGCTTGAAGTTTTTCTGACTGACTCCGGTGGCCTAGCCTTCCACATGACCAACACTGATGAGACCATTGGCGCCTACATCGAAGCCGATGCCTTTAGATTCGAGGAAGGTCTTAAGGCTCTCCTTGATACTATCGACGATGACCAAGAGCATGACCACTGCGGTTGTGGTCACAACCATCATCACGATGATGATGAGGACTCCTCCCTCTAGCCCGCGTTAGAGCAACAGTAGAGCAATAGGGGCGCACCCTATTGCTCTACTATTGCTTTTAGGCATTATTTAACTTTGGCAATTCATGAAGGAATATGACGGTTTCCTGATTGGCTGGGACTGGCATGTGCAGCAGGTCTCGGAGTATGCCCTAAGAAAGGCCCTGCAGGATAAGGCGCTGTGGGTCGTGGAGCTTGAGGGAGAGGTTTGCTGCCTAAGTTCTGTAACCTTCTGGCCAGACGACAAGGATCTGGATGTGATGTCCTACTTTAGCGCTAAACTGGAGCATGTTGAGGCACTGGTGCAGTTCTTTGTTAATGAACACTTGCTGGGCCATGTGGCCGTCTTGCACGCATTTCTGAACAGCTTGCAGGAGCCGGTTAGCTTGGGAGAGTTGGGGTTTGAGCGGAGTGCCGAGGCATTGAGTGGGGTGTGGCAACTAGAAATTAGAGGTTAGAAGTTAGAGGTAGGAGGAGACGGGGGCGTTGTGCCACGAACTGTCCCTGAGATGGGCGTCTTAGGAGTTAACTTTTTGCAGGTACTCATCGTACGTACCGCGCATATCCAGCAGGCCCTTCGGCGTAATCTCCATAATGCGGTTAGCAATGGTCTGGATAAGCTGGTGATCGTGAGAGGTCAATAATATATTGCTAGAATAGTCGGTTAAACCGTTATTCAAAGCTGTAATGGCCTCAAGATCCAAGTGGTTAGTTGGGTGATCAAGCAGCAGGATGTTTGGATTAGTGATCATCATCTTAGCAAACATCAGCCGTACCTTCTCTCCACCCGATAAGACTTTCACGGGCTTAAGTGCATCTTCGCCGGAAAAAAGCACTCTACCTAAGAAACTGCGCACGTGATTATCAGTCTTAATGGGAGAATACTCACGTAACCAGTCGACAAGGTCCACATTGACACCCTCAAAGATCGACGTGTTGTCTTTAGGGAAATAGGCCATAGAAATTGTTATGCCCCACTTGTACTCACCGGCGTCAGCTTCCATTTCACCTGAAAGGATTTTTAGCAAAATACTGTTAGCGATTTCGTTATTACCGACCAAGGCAATCTTATCGCCCCTAGTTACGGTAAAGCTAATATCATCGAGTACCTTGCGGCCATCGATGGTCTTAGTCAGACCTTGTACAGTGAGGATATCCTTGCCCGGTTCTCTATCGGGTTTGAAGCCCAAGAAAGGATACCTTCTGGTAGAGGGAGTAATGTCATCAAGAGTAATCTTTTCAATTAATCGCTTACGGGACGTTGCCTGCTTGGACTTTGAAGCATTAGCGCTAAAACGCGCCACGAAATCTTGCAAGTGCTTAATTTGGTCTTCCTTCTTTTTGTTTTCGTCTTTCATCAACCGCAGCGCCAGTTGACTAGACTCGTACCAAAAGTCATAGTTACCCACGTAAAGCTTAATCTTGCCGTGGTCCACGTCGGCCATATGGGTGCACACTTCATTTAAAAAATGGCGATCATGGGATACAACAATGACTGTACCTTGAAAGTCCGCAAAGAAGTTCTCCAACCAGCGAATTGACTTAGTATCCAGGTTGTTTGTCGGCTCGTCGAGTACTAGAATTCCAGGATTCCCAAAGAGAGCCTGGGCCAAAAGCACTTTAACTTTCTCCCCGCCCTGAAGTTCTGCCATTTTCTTTTTATGCAGGTCTGTCCCGATCCCTAGACCCTGAAGCAGTGAAGATGCGTCAGATTCTGCTTCCCATCCGTTCATCTCCGCAAACTCACACTCCAACTCAGCGGCCTTCATTCCATCCACGTCGTTAAAATCTGGCTTGCCATATAGCTCATTACGGGCTGCAATGTTTTGAAAAATCCCTGGGTTACCCATAATTACAGTCTCCAGCACCTCGTTGGCATCGAACTGGTACTGATCTTGCTTAAGAACTGACATACGCACGCCTGGTGCAACACTAACATCGCCAGTGCTTGGTTCAAGGTCACCAGAGAGGATGCGTAAGAAAGTACTCTTACCTGCACCGTTAGCTCCAATAACGCCGTAGCAGTTGCCCGGAGTAAACTTGATATTTACATTGGCAAATAATTTTTGCCCTCCAAAATGCAAACTAACGTTGTTTATATTAAGCATTGCCTACCGCCCCTTACATGTTTTAGACATACCCGGCTATTATACCACAAAGGATAGCTGTGTACCCTATTAAAGTTAGACTCGCCTATAAAAGGCGAGATGATCATATAGGGGCAGTTTTTCGTTAGTTTGCCCTGTACCCTTTGTCAAGGACAATTTGGGTCCCGACTTTTACAGTTAGCCCGGCAAATTGACTATGCACAACTGCATGAAGTCCTTAGAAACGCAGGTTCCTGCGTTTTTTTGTTGCCTTCGCTTTATGTTATGCTAAAGATGTGCTATGAGGGACTCAATACATCAAAGAATATCGACACGATCGTAAAGAACGGCGACGGCTTCGTCTTCTCGCAGATACTAAGAGGGAAAAAGGGGCAGCGTTACAATGAAAAACTGCTCGAACCAAGCGAGTGGACATCAAACGCGGACTCTACATATAGATTCAAGTTGTTCACAGAAGAGTACGAGGGGAAGGACAAGGACGGGAAAAAAGAACTACGGACAAGGAAAGTGCTTCTGTATTGGAGCAAGGCCGAGGCCGATATGGCAGGGCGCAAGAGGGAAGAGAAGCTCAGTAGGGCCGAGCGCTATGTCAAGAACAATGCCTACAGTATCAAGAAGGGGGTCGATGAATACACGAAAGAAAATATCGTTGACAAGGAGACTGGTGAGGTTCTAGAAAACACGAAAAAGCTACGCAGTGTGGATTGGGAAAAGGCGGAGAAGGACGCAATGTATGACGGCTATTTTTGCATCATCACCAGCGAACTTGGCTATGATGAACGGAAAATGCGCCAAGTGTACGGCGGTCTTTGGCGGATAGAGCAGTCGTTTAGAATTATGAAAACAGACCTCTATGCTAGGCCCGTGTTCGTCAACAAGAATGAGCATATCCGTGCGCATTTCCTGATCTGTTTTGTTGCGCTCCTCGTCATCCGCATCCTGCAGCATCGCATGGGCGAAAAACCGCTGTCAACCGAGCGAATCGCAAGAGCGCTGAATGCCGCGACATGTCGAGTTTTGAAGGGAGGCATCATTCATCTTGATGATGTCGGCGGCGCGCTCGCATTTCAAAAGATATGCAACAAGAAAGGCGAGATAGTGGACACGTTGGCATACTCGGACAAGGATGAGATTGCACTAGACTACAAGGCACTGCAGGATATGTTCGGTACGGATTTCTACAACATGTATTCTAGGCAGGAGGTGTTCAACAAATTCCTCAAGAAGATAACCCTGTAGCATAACAAAATTAGCAGACGATCTAGTTGTAAAAAAGCCCGTAGTGCCAACAACTATGGGCTTTTCACTGTCTTCAAACTGTAAAACTCGGGTTAAACCACAAAGGATAGCTGTGTACCTATTAAAGTTAGACTCGCCTATAAAAGGCGAGATGATCATATAGGGGCAGTTTTTCGTTAGTTTGCCCTGTACCCTTTGTCAAGGACAATTTGGGTTTTTGGTGTTCCAGCCAAATAGGTATTTATGTTATACTAGCCGTGCTTTACCACACGTGGAGGATAGGGGCAGCCAATATTGCTCGAATGCTTGACGTATTTTTTGTTGGTCGTTTTGTTCTTGGTAACAATTTCTCTTATAAACATACTCCTCATTATACCAAAGCAAAAACTACAACGGAATAGTCTACCCAACTATTTTAACTATTAGGTCACTACATTTTCACTTTTGCGAATATGGACCTAGCGCTATCAATGGTCTTTGACTCAAAACTAGCCGTTTATCGCGTGTTTTGGAGGGAACCGGTCGAAAGTTGGGCTAGCCCCTCCTGTTCCATACTCCACCTATTGGGAGATGGCGGTGAAGCGCGAAAGCTGGGAGTACACCCTGCTACCTGTGTGGCTCCGTTTGTTAGCCGGAGAGATTTCGCCTGGCGAATTCGCGGCGGAAGCATACGCGGCCTTGAACAATTTGGAGAAGAGATAGGTAATGTGCTATACTCTCGTTATCCCCCTCTCTGGGATATATAAGGAGGAAATGCTTACATGTCACTACACCCACACCCGCAAAGCAAAAGCGTTATCAATCGGCTGGCCCGCATTGCTGGCCACGTGGAGGCCATAAAGCGCATGGCGGAGGAAGGGCGCGATTGCAGCGAGCTGCTAGTACAAATATCCGCGGTTACATCCGCTCTCAATAGCGTCGGCAAGGTAGTGCTGGAAGACCACATCAGCCAGTGTCTTGTAGACAGCGGCAGCCCCCAGCAGCGCGAAGTGCTGAACAAGCTGATTGAAGCCATAGATAAATACTTGGGAACAAGCTCACGCCGCTGGGAGAATTCGCATTAGCCGCGACGCATCATGCCCTAGCTGTCCTCAAACTCCTGCATCTCCACGGCGAACTTGACCGGGCGGTTGTTAGCTAAGTAGCGTTTGATGATCTGATGGCGATTTTCGGTTTTGAGTTCCGGGTGCGGTGGTGGGGACATAACCACCATAAACCTGGCTGTTTTGTCGCCTACATTTTTTACAATATAGGGCCCAGCGAATTCACGCGGCACTAGGAAGGCCGTTTCAGGCTTGATAGCAAACTTCTCTTCGTTTACGGTAAGCTCTAGTTCGCCCGACAGCATGAACACAGCACGCTCTATTTTCTCAGCTTCCTTCTCCCTCTGCGAGCCCATGGTCATTTCGACTCCCGGTAGCAAATAGGTGACATTCATGTAGATGTGCTTGCCATACAATAGGGGTCTGTACCACTCCGGCTTATGATAGAGTCCTTCTATGTCGCGCAATTTCTCGATTTGTCTCTTTACCATTTTCTTCTTCCTTTCTGAATTGCGATGCAAATTACTGGCTATGTCGCTTGAACCGAGCGCAGCTTCAGCGCATCTACGAAATGGCAGGCAGCAAAGTGTCCCCCGCCTACATTGCGGTACACCGGGGTTTCTGCCTTGCACACGTCCTGCATGTAGCGACATCGTGGGTGGAAACTGCAACCTGAAGGCGGCCTCGTTGGACTAGGCACATCACCCGTGAGTTCAATTAGGTCAGCCTGGTAGCCTGGATCCGGAACAGGTATAGCGGATAGCAGCGCTTCGGTGTAGGGATGCCTTGGGTTTTCAAACAACTCCTCCGTGTTGGCCAACTCCACAATTTTGCCAAGATACATCACCGCGACGCGGTCGCTAATATGCTTGACCACTGAGAGATTATGGGCGACAAAGAGAAAGGTCAAACCATACTCTGCTTGTAAGTCTTCTAGCAGATTTAAGACTTGCGCTTGGACCGAGACGTCAAGCGCGGATACCGGTTCATCCGCCACAATCAAGCGCGGACCGAGTGCCAGTGCACGGGCAATGCCAATCCTCTGCCGCTGACCACCGGAAAATTCGTGTGGGTAGTGCTTCATGTAGTGTGCGCGCAGCCCGACGGCGCCTAACAGCTTGGCCACTCGATCCTGTAACTCGCTGCCGCGGGCTACACCGTGGATAGTTAGCGGTTCACCTACGATTGCTCCTACAGTCATCCGCGGGTTTAGCGAAGAGTAAGGGTCCTGAAATATTATTTGCATTTCGCGTCGTAGCGCTTTCATCTCGTGCCGCGTGGCTTTTGTGACCTCCACGAGCTTAGGCGGCTCACCCTCAGCCGAGAGGACTTTGCTGCGAAACAATACGCTGCCTCCCGTCGGCTCCAACAAGCGCAGAATTGACTTCCCCAGAGTGGTCTTCCCGCAACCGCTCTCGCCTACCAGACCCAAAGTCTCGCCATCCTTAACATGCAGACTCACGCCGTCAACCGACTTCACAGTTACCGCTTGATTCTTAAACATCCCCTGCTGCACGGCAAAGTGCTTTTTCAAATCGCTTACTTGCAGCAGAACTTCCGCTGATTGCATCATCTTCTTCTCCACCTTCACTCAGTATAAGAAGCAGGCAGCCTGATGCCCGGGGGCGACTTCTTTTAAGGCTGGATTTTTATGATGGCATCGTTCCATGGCTAGGCGACACCGCGGTTGAAACCTACACCCACTTGGCAGAGCCAGCGGGTCTGGCACTGTGCCTTCGATGGGGATAAGGCGGTGCCGTTTGGTGGCCAAAGATGGGATAGAACTCATCAGCCCTTGGGTATAAGGGTGTTTAGTTTGATAGAAAACGTCATCAACACTCGCTTTTTCTACAATTTGCCCTAGGTACATAACCATAACGTCATCCGCCATCGCGGCAATAACGCCCAAATCATGTGTGATCAGCATCATGCTCATTTCAAATTTCTGGCGCAAATTTCGCATCAATTGGAGAACTTGGGCCTGAATTGTAACGTCTAGTGCTGTAGTTGGCTCATCCGCAATCAAGAGAGCGGGTCGACACACCAACGCCATGGCTATCATCACCCGCTGGCGCATTCCGCCAGACAGGTGGTGCGGGTACTGGTCAAACCGCTCTTCCGGACTGGGAATTTCCACTGCCCGCAACATTTCAATAGTTTTTTGTCTGGCTTCCTTGCGGTTCACCCGTTGATGAAGCATGACCGCCTCCATAATTTGAAACCCAATTGTGTAGACCGGGTTCAAAGAAGTCATGGGCTCTTGAAAAATCATGGCAATTTCTTTCCCGCGAATAGAGCGATAGACTTCGCCCTTGGGATCCAGTTTGACTAGGTCGATAATCTTGTCTGCGCCGTGATACAGAATTTCTCCTGACGTTACTGCACCGGCTGGTCCTTGAACCAGCCCCATAATAGAAAGAGCAGTTACCGATTTGCCACATCCGCTCTCGCCAACGACGCCTAGCACTCGTCTAGGTTCGATGGAGAAACTAACGCCATCAACGGCTCGTACCACGCCTTCACCTGTTTTAAAGCACGTCTTCAGGTTATTGACTTCTACTAATGGGCTCACGCTGTCACTTCCCTCGCTGTATCATCTCTTCCATTTCGGTCGGAGACTTGGGAATGCGCTTGTTGGTCACGTATATGTCAATGAGTTCTGCGCGCGTATAGACCGGATGCTCGGGATGTGGCGGCGGAGACATAGCTACTATGAAACCTGCCGTTTCCTTGGCGTTGTTCTTCACAACAAACGGTAGCCCGAGTGCCAGCGGTACCACAAAAACTGTGTGTGGTTCTAGAACGACGGTCTCCTCACCGTGGGTAACCTCGATCACCCCACTCATCGTATACACAACGCGCTCTAGTAACTCTTCTTCTTTTTCTTTGGCCGAACCCATGACAAACTCTACCCCCGGCAACAGATATGTCATGTTCATGTAAATGTTCTTGCCAAACGCTAAGGGCCGGTACCACTCGGGACGATGATCAAATCCTTCAACTTCTTTGACTTTGACAAATAAATCTTTCGTCATTTTCTAAGTCACTCCTCTATATTTCTTCAGGGTTGGCTATGAGTTGCTCCATTTCCTCCGCAGATTTTACGGGACGATTATTCTGTCTGTAGCGGGCTATCATTTCCTCACGCCGCTGTATATTCAGTTCTGGATGGGGCGGTGGTGAGTAACAAACTATGTAACTCGCTACTTCTGGGCCGTTATTCTTCACGACAAATGGCGAGGTTGGCTCCAGTGGCACAATAAACGCAGTGTGCGGGTTGACAACAACAGTTTGATTAGCATGCGTGACCTCGATGGTTCCGGTCATGGTATAGATAACACGTTCTAGACGTTCCGTGCCTTCTAGATATTTCTGGGAGCCCATTACCAGCTCCACCCCCGGCAACAGATAGGTCGTGTCCATGTAGATGTTTTCACCATAGGCTAACGGTCTGTACCAATCGGGACGGTGATAGAGTCCCTCTACCTCTTTGAGTTTTACGAACAACTCACTGGACATCTGTAAATCACTCCTTTTCATATTCGGCCGTTCCCCGCTACCCCTGGAATGCTAACTCTAGCACCTTTGTTCCGCCCGACGGGGATCGAGTGCGTCTCTTAAGCCGTCACCTACTAGGTTAAAGCTTAAGACCACCAGCATGATGGCTATACCCGGATAGATTGCCAAATGCGGCGCCCGTAGTAGGAAGGGTCTCGCGTCGCTCAGCATTGAGCCCCACTCTGGTGTGGGGGGTTGTGCACCCAACCCCAAGAAACTCAAGCCGGCTGCAGCTAAGATAATACCGCCCATACCCAAGGTAGCCATGACCACTATTGGTGAGTAACAATTGGGCACTATATGGCGCGTTAGTATCACGAAATCGCTCGCACCGCTGGCTCTGGCTGCCTCCACATAGTCCTTCTGTTTCACGGCAAGGACTTGTCCGCGCATAACTCGACAGTAGCTAGGCCAGCCTGTCATAGCCAAAGCAACCATCGCATTGAACAGGCCGGGCCCGAGCATCCCGGCAATGGCCATGGCCAGTATCAGTCCCGGGAAGGTCAACACCACGTCGGTGACTTGGCTAATAACGCGATCAGTTGTCCCACCGTAATACCCGGCCAGACTGCCTAGGGTACACCCCGTAACCGACACAATGCTCACTACGAATATTCCGGTGAGCAGCGAGATCCGGGTTCCGTAGAGGATTCGACTCAATATATCTCTCCCCAGTAAATCGGTGCCAAGCCAATTGCTCGCACTAGAGGGCCTCAGGGTGTTTCTGAGATTCTGATCCAGTGGATCGTATGGTGCAATAAATGGGGCAAACAGCGCAGACAAAACAAATAGCGTGATGACTACAAGACCGATTCTTGCGAGCTTATCTTTAAGTAGGCGTCGTACTCCCTTGAGCATACACTGCACTCTCCTCCTAATACCGTATGCGCGGGTCAATGTAGACGTACAAGATGTCGACTAAGGTGTTTGCGGTGGTGATGGTCACGGCAAACATGAAAGTAACCCCTTGGACGACCACAAAATCGCGCGCAAAGATAGCGCTTACCATCATCCGCCCCATGCCTGGCCAAGCAAAGACCGTTTCCACTATGCCACTGCCGCCCAAGGCAAAACCTAATTGCAGGCCAAGAATAGTAATAACAGGTATCATGGCGCATTTCAGGGCATGCACCCATATTACTACACGCTCACTCAGTCCCTTGGCGCGCGCCGTGCGAATAAAATCTTCCTTTAGCACATCCAGCATACTCGACCTGATGAGCCTTGCGGAAAGAGCGGCCATACCGGTTCCCACAGTTAGAGCGGGGAGTATTAAATGGCGTAGCGTTCCGAAACCAAACACAGGCAGCCACCTTAGCTGCAAACCAAAAAGCAGCATAAACAACAGAGCGAGCCAAAAACTCGGCATCGACAATCCAAGCAAAGAGCCAAAACGGGCCACAGAATCGGCGATAGTGTTTTGCTTTGTGGCGGCAAGAATGCCCGCCGGGAAAGCAATCAGTATCGCGACCAACATAGAAGCGAGTGCAAGCTGAATGGTGGCGCCAAAAGCGCTCCGCAACATTGTCGCGACTGGCAGTCCTGTCTGCATTGACTCCCCAAAGTCTCCGCGCAACATATTCCTGACCCAAATCATGTACCGCACATGCGTAGGTTGATCAAACCCTAACTTGGCTCTCGTTTCGCTCAGCTGCTCAGGAGTAGGCGGCAACCCGCCAGCTTCCATAAGCATTAAGAACACAGGATCTCCCGGGACCAAACTCAAGAGAAAAAAGACCACAATAGTAGCAAGCCACACTGTGGCAAAGGCAGCGCCTATCCTTCGTGAAATGTATTTTCGTAACATGCCGCTGCAACCTCCATATCCTACATGAGGGTCAAAATTACCGCATCCCCTGGCAATAGCCGTGCCAGACAAAAGATGACGAAAGTCGCTAACCACAGGGTGATCAATGTCATGACCAGTCTCTGCATCACATACTTGCGCAACATACCACTACCACCCTCACTATTAGCGGTATCTCTTACCCTGCCGGCGATGGACGAGGAGGGGGGATAGAGACCTAGGCCGCAATATCCCCCTTAAACGTAACTAACGCCGCCGGACAAGATAAGTCGTGTCGAAGCGCTGTGACCAAAGACTGCTGTGGGTGAGGTAATCACGGACATATGCTCCAGAAGCATCGTACTCGATCATAAAGTTGATCGGAGCGAGTACTGCCTGATTGTGGTACTCCCATTGAATCTGACGGTAGAGCTGAAAACGGGCTTCCTGGTTAAAGGTGCCTGTCGCAATCTCAATGAGCATGTCCACCCTGTCGCCCATCCAAGTAACGTTGGTGATAGCGTTACTGGTATCGAGTCGGTGAGCACGCCGCAGAAGGATCTCGCCAGTGCCGGACGCTATAATATTATGGACCAAAGCGATGTGATGATCACCTCTGTCTGTAGCCGTAAAATAAGCGGCCGGCTCCAAAACAGTAATCCGCATGTCTATACCGACGGCACGCATCATGTGCTGCACTGCCTCTGTGATTTGTCTGCCCATGGCTGCGGTGCTGCTGGCAAATAGATTTACTTGTAGCCGGACGCCGTCGCGAGTGCGGATGCCATCGGCACCTATGGTGCCCCAGCCGGCTTCGGTTAAGAGAGCTCGGGAGCGTGCCACGTTGAAGGCATAGCCTGGTGTCTGTCCAAAGATGGACCATGGCATCAGTGGAGTAATGAAGTTAGGGGCATATGCGCCGCCAATGCCGAGCAGAATGCCGTCAATTATAGCTTTGCGATCAATGGCATGCGATATTGCTTGCCTCACCCGCACATCATTCACGGGTGCCCGCCATAAGTTAAATGATAGGTGTCTGACCATGGGTGGGTTAATCTGGTGGACGACAAAATTGCGGTTAGCTTGCAGTCCTGCTACGTCGGGCATGGGCACACGAATGGCAATGTCTACCTCGCCGGTCTGCAGGGCGAGCATACGCGTGGTGTGATCCGGAATAATGCGGAAGCGAATCTGTTCGAGTATCGCCTGTTCGCCCCAGTAGGCGTCGTTACGCACCAGCGTGAGTTCCTGACCGTCGATGTGGCTCAAGTACTTGAAGGGCCCCGTGCCGTCGGGGATAATAACTCCCTGAGCGTTCGTAAGGCCAATGTTCGCCATAGCCACCAGCGGATGAGCCATTTGCTCAACAAAGGCCGGGAAAGGGATCCTGTTGTGAATCAGCAGCGTATTGGCGTCCTGCACTTCGACTGATTCTATCTCCAAGAAAGGCATCCCGATTGTCGTGAGAAAAGCATCAAGGGACTCTTTGGCGGAGGTGGCATCGAATACTCTGCCTGAATGGAACCTGACATCACGTCTGAGGTGGAAGCGCCAGCTCTTCTCGCCTACCCGCTCCCACGAGGTAGCGAGACGGGGAAAGATCGTCATGTCTTCATTTAACCCAACCAGTGATTCGAACATACCTGCCGTATTGTAGGGACCAACTCTGCCGAAGAACGCCCAACGCGAACCCATCGGGTCAGACACCAAGGCCACTGTCAACCTCTGCGCTGCACGTACCACCACGACTGTTTGCGTACGTTCTATCCAGCGCACAGTAGCACCTAGGTTTTCGGCGACAAAGCGCAGGGGCACTAGCGTACGCCCCTCCAACGCTATGGGAGCTACGTCTAGCAGCACGGTGCGACTGTTAACGACAGCTTCGGGACGGTTAAGCCGCAAAGAGATCGAGGTAGTACCAAACCGACCGGTCACGGTTTCGGTAGCTTCTTGCCAACCCACCGTCGCGCCAAAAGCTTCGAACAGGGCGCGGAAGGGTACGAGGACGCGACCGCTGCGAATCACGGGGGCTACTTGCAGAGTCATCGGTTCGCCGTCAATGAGGATGCGGATGGTCGAAGCCTCGGTGCCTTGCGGACCGGCGGGTGGCAAGCCACCCACGACCAACGCCAGCGCAACCAAGAGAACGACTAGTTTTTTCACGAGATCTCCTCCTCTATATCGTTTTGGGCGTAATTCGCTGTTTTTTAGCTCACCCTTGATTGTCAATAACGCGCATAGCCTTAAGCTCTTCTGGGGATTTCAATGCTGCTCCGCGTGCTGCAAACCGCTGGCGAAGCCACTCCAAAGACTCAATCCCTGGCGTAGGATAAAACGTTAGCACAAAACTGGCGGTTACCTCGCCATGATTCTTTACGCCAAAGGACATCCCGAGAGGGATTAGCATAGCGCTCTCGGGACTGATGTTGAATCTCTCGCTCTCGCAGGTAATCTCAAGTTCGCCCTCTAGCATAAATAGTCCTAACTCGAACTCTTCTTTCTCGGCGTGTCCGTCAGCCGGCATATCGCCACCTGGGGGAACGTGCGCTACATAGGTGAAAAGATTTTGACCGAATAGCAGTGGTCTGTACCAGTAGTGATCTTTGCCGTGCTGGAACCCTTCAACTTGGTCTAAGCATACTACCTGAACTTTTGACATCCCCATTCCTCCTCGTGTCATCCTTTAAGGCATCCTATCCCCCGGGTAGGGTTGTGTCCACCTTTAGGACAAATGGTACCACAAGACAGTTGGAATTACAAGCATAATTCTAACTATTTCGTTACTTTGACAGCCACGTATTGATATGAGCAACCAGGAACCCTTATTGTATTACATTGCATTCTATTTCGCGGATAATATTACTCCGGATAATTTTTTACGAATAGCCGCAACCGTTAGATTTGCTTAATAAAGGGATATATCGAGTGTTATAGAACATCAAGTAATAGCAAGTATCCAACGAGGGGTGGTAAACGTGTTTAAGGGAGCCCAATTTTTCTACTTCACCGGTACCGGAAACACTTTGGCACTAGCGAAAGCGGCTGCCGAGAGCTTAGAACAGCAAGGAATCACAGTAGAGGTAAGCAACGTTTTATCTTCTCTGGAAACTGAAATCCCAGAGTTCGTTGGAGTCTTCTTCCCTGTCTATGGCTACGGGGCCCCTCGCGTTATCAACCGCTTTCTTAAGCGGCTACAGGCGGGAGAGGGACGCAAGGCTTTCGTCGTTGCTAACGCTGCTGATAATCCTGGTACCGCCGCCACAGATGTAGGCCTTGCACTGCAACAAAACGGTTACAAAGTCATGCTTGCTGACTGGGTTAGGATGCCAAGTAATTATATCCTTGGCAGACCAGCTATTGAGGACGATAAGGCCGCAGAAGTCGTGGCGGCAGGTGAGGGCAAGGTTAAGCAGTTAGTTACAGCGCTCTTTAACCCCGACTTGGCCGAGCCATCCCTAGGGTCACCGAGCAACCCATTTTACCGCTTTGCTTACTGGGTGTTCCTCAAGTCTCTCAAGTACGCACCCCGCTTCTATAAATCAACTGCTAAATGCAACGGTTGCGGCGCCTGCGTAGAAATGTGCCCTATCGGCAGCGTTACTCTCAGCTCCACAGAGCGACCTGTATGGGGCAGAGGCTGCGAACATTGTTTGCGTTGCCTCAACCTCTGCCCGCAGGCAGCAATAGAGTGCACAGTCTTTACCAAGGGCAAACGCAGATACACCTATTGGCAAGGGCGTAATATAAAAAGCATAGAGTAGGTGGGGTTCACCCGACCTACTCTCCAAATCACCAGAGGGGGTGTTCGCATGCGCATTCCTATCGTCAGCTTCTCTCCACTTAGCCAGCAAGCTCGTACTTACCGCGGCGTTAATTTGGTGGTGTAGCATGAAGGAAACTAAACGCAAAATGGCTGCAGCCCTCCGCTATGACCATGAAGCAGGTACTGCGCCCACTGTTATTGCCACAGGCTATGGAACCATGGCCGAGCGCATTATTGAACGCGCGGCGGAACTACATGTGCCTATTCAGGTGAACTCCGTTCTCGCTCCCCTCTTGGTCGGGCTGAAGCTCGACGACGAGATACCCTTAGAGCTCTATAAAACAGTTGCAGGAATTTTAGCTGTAGTCTTATCCATAGATAACCCAAAGAAGTCATAGCCTCGTCATTGACTACGAGTTCGTATGAGGCCATTTATCCACAGCTCCACAACCACATCTACTTGACCATGATGGCCAACTGCATGGTTTCCTACGACCCGAGACCACAGCTTGCCTACATTACCCGCCAACTCAGGTTCATAACGTAATATGTCAACACCCCTTAGAGCATAGACTTTATTCATCCTATAGCCGCGATGGTAGTGACCAGGCGCCACACCTTTGACAAGTCCTTCCTCGCATAGGCCGAGAAAAGCTCCACGCGGGCAAGCCTTGTCCCTTAACTCGCGGCTTTCGGAGATTAATTCGGCCGCAGCTGCCTTCCACGCTGCTACGGGTTCGATTCTAGTTTCAGCGATATGACGTGCCGCTACTACAGCGACCAACCCGTACTTGCTCACACAAATCCCTCCTCGCCCTTGTACACAGGTAGGCTTAGGCTAGAGCGGCATCCGTTACGAACAATTGACGGATCTCTTCTTCTCTCATTTTGGTGAGGAAGGTTTCACCCGGCTTGATTACCGCGTCTATTAATTCCTTTTTTGCCTGCTGTAATTCGAATATTCTTTCTTCGATGGTGTTTCTAGCGATTAGCTTGTACACTTGCACCGAGTTTTGCTGGCCTATGCGATAAGCGCGATCAGTAGCTTGGTCTTCTACAGCAGGGTTCCACCACGGATCACAGTGAATTACCATATCTGCACCAGTCAGGTTAAGACCAGTTCCGCCAGCTTTGAGAGATAGGAGAAATAGCGGCTTTTCTCCGGCATTAAACGCATTAACCAGCCTCATCCGCTCCAACGCGGGAGTGTTGCCATCAAGGTAATGATACTGAATCCCAGCAGCTTTAAGCTGATCTGCTATCAGTGCTAGCATTGTAGTAAACTGCGAGAATACTAATACTCTATGCCCTCCCGACAAGGCGTCATGTAAGATTTCAAGTAGCGTATCTAATTTGCCACTACCGTCAGCGTAATTTTCGAGGAACATGCCTGGGTGGCAACAAACTTGGCGCAGTCGCATGAGAATGGCGAGGATCTTAATCCTGCTCTGCTCAAAGCCTTGGGCTTCAACCACATCTTTAAACTCCTGCTGGGCAGCTAGGATGTAAGAAGCGTAGAGCTTAGCCTGTTGCTCCGTCATATCACAGCTTATTTTGCTTTCTACTTTCTCAGGGAGCTCCTTGAGTACGTCCTTCTTCATCCTGCGCAGTATAAATGGTCGGATATGCCTGCCTAGTTGCTGCAGTGCAGTCTTGTCGCCATTCTTGACTATGGGAGTTTCATACTTGGTAGTGAACCGGGTGTGATTAAAAAGGTATCCAGGCATAAGAAAATCGAAGATGGACCATAGTTCGGTGAGACTATTCTCTACTGGTGTACCCGTAAGGGCAAAGTACCCTCTCGCCTTAATTTGCTTGACCGATTTTGCATTGAGGGTATGGGGGTTTTTAATATTTTGGGCCTCATCCACAAAGCAATACTTAAAATCTATAGCTGAGTACAGCTCGATATCTCGTTTGATAAGAGCATAGGATGTCACAACTAGGTCAGCGGCATTAATTTCTGTTAAGCGCTGCTGTCGCTCCCCGGGCTGGCCAGTTATGATTGCGACCCTGAGCTCTGGGGAAAACTTGCGGACCTCTTCCAACCAATTGTACACCAGCGAGGTTGGAGCTATAACTAGGGACGGCTTTTGCTCTACTGCCTTCTCCGAGAGGACAAAAGCAATGACCTGCAAGGTCTTCCCTAGTCCCATGTCATCGGCCAGTATGCCACCCAACCCATAGTGCGCTAGCGACTTCAGCCACCTAAAACCTGTCTTTTGGTAATCCCTCAGCTTCCCGTTTATACCCGCAGGCACCTCATACTCCATGTCTTGCGGTTCCCGGATGTCTTGCACCATTTTCTTAAAAGCGCTACTTCGCTCTAACTGGAAACCCTCTGTCTCGCGAGACAGACTATCTAGATACAGCGCACGGTACTTCGGCAGCTCCGCCACCTGGTTCTTTAGCTCAGCCGGGGTTATACCAAGCTGATCTACCAAGGCCGCTGTAGTCTTAAATTCAGGCGATTCAAGCGAGACAAAAGTACCGCTTTTTAGCCTATGGTAACGCTTTTTAAGCTTATAGGCGCTGAGTAGCTCGATTAAATCCTGTGGGGTCATGTCACCGTATTGCAGGCTCATTTCTAGGAGGCCCTTGGAGTTGTTCAGGCGAACCCCTGCCGAGACCTTACCAGGATTTTGCAGGCGCATATTCTTGAACTGCTCTGCATAGTACACCTCTGCTAAGTTAGCTAGCTCAGGTAACCCCGCCAGCAAGAAGTTATACGTTTCATCCTCATCCTCGAGTACGAAAGCCGTGTTCGATGCTCTAAACCCAAACCGCTGCAATAGCAGAAGTATTTTTTTCTCATCGCTTGCCGAGCGAATGAGAACCCGCTTTTCTCCCCCATTCGATACCGTCTTAGCATCTAAGGGGTCAACTACTTCAGCACCATACTTAAACCGAACCCTAGCACTCGCCCCGTCGCCGTGCCTATCTAAATATACTTCCGCCTGCAGCTGCTCCCGGTAAAACCGACTAGCCAAAGCAGAGTCTACATGCACCGTGGCTATTTTCTCTAACGTGGGCACGACAGTATCCAAGAACTGCCCAACGTTACTCTCAGGAATTACGACTTCGGCTTGGCGCATTTGTGAGAAACACTGCAGCAGAGGTCTCATGTAGCGAGAATAACTATCATCAACGCGGTGTACGGTGTTGGCATAGTATACATACCTAAAGTCAGAGTCTAGGCCATAGCAGGCCTCCTCTCCCAAAACCATACTTACCTTTAAACCGGATGCTAGAGCTGAGACAGCAAAGGTTAGCGATGGTCTTGCTTCACTTATACGAACTGTCTGACGCAAACCGCTATTAAAGACGATATCAAAGCTCTCTTCGCCCATAATCTCTAAAAAGCGCAAGAGCTGGGTATTACTCAGGTTAAACCTACGTTCATGAAATGTTCGCGACTCATAGATGTTGCCCCAGGATGCTAAAAAGGTCTTTTCATCTACATCCGCTATCTGCATCATTTCTAACAACTGCTGTGAGTTGTAGTCGAAACGGTCTTCTGTCGGACGATACGTATACTTCCGACCATAGACTAGCTGTGCTCCACTCGCATGCGCCTCTAGAAACCTGCGCACATTTTTAAGAATATACGGGCGATCTCTACCTATAGAGAACTCCACCCAGATAGCCCTGTGGCTGGCTCGGGCGCTAATGAATAAGGTTGGGACAAGGTGCACCTCCGGGAAACTAATTTTGCTAGGTGAGGTTCCCTGCGCATCTCTTTCGAAGAAATCCAGCAAGTCGCGAACCGGCGCATGAAGAATAGAAATATCAATTTCCCCAAAATACGTAGACCAATTTCGTTGTATGTCTTTGAGTACCGCCACCACATGCTTACAAACACTGTCGTATTCGCGAGAGGCCGGACACTCGCAATCCGACCCGTCCATCTCGTCATTATCGTCGAAAGAGACTTCTACTTCGTAGGCATACCTTCCCTGCACAACTGCATTAAAAATCCCAGTCGCGGGATGATAGCTTATCTGCTGTATTTTCCCTTCAGAGAAATACTGACACCCTTTGTAATAAGTGTTGCTTAACCCCGCCGCTTGAATTATCTTTGCCTCTGTCAACATGCTCTAACACCCGCCTCGCAATTTTTTGGCACTGCAGTCTCAATTATACTGCATACAGATGTTTGCAGGCTACAAAGTTAGTGATACCTCTCGCCACCAGCCACCTCTTAATGAAGCCATGATCATCCCCGTGATAATCGGCAAGCTAGTCGGCGGAGTCTCGGCGATTCTAGTGGCACTATACTGTGAGGAATACGGAGCCCCCGCCGTGGATTAGGCAAAAAACAATCCAGTCCCCGAGCTGTGAGTAATAAAAAGGTATGCACATTTAGTTGTGCATACCTTTTTTTACTTTGTAACCTTACGATCGCTTATGACGGCGTATTTAGTCAAGCCTGACCTCATAGTTACAAAACATCGCTTCTGCATCGTCTTCGACGAAGCCCATCTTCTTATAAAAGGCCCGGGCAGCTGGGTTGTCTTTTCCCACATAGAGTCGCACCTTCCACAGGCGCAACTCGCGGGCGGTTTCTATTGCCTTTTCAATGAGCACTTCGGCAATCCCTCTACGGCGAAACTCACCTGCAGTCCATAGCTCATCGACGTAGATCATACCCACCCGACTATCCGGCTTAGGAATCAGAACAAAACCAATCCAGCTCACCAGTTCGCCCTCTATTTCTGCGGCCCACACCCAGAAGCCATCCCGAGAGGCAAATGCTAGCTCCTTGTCGGTAGGCTGAGGAAGGTCGCTAACGCCACGTTTACCGGTTACGCGCCAGTTCACGAGAGCTTGAAAACGTGGGTAGTTTGCAGCAGTTATTTGAACCAACGCCGGTTTCGTTTCGCTCATCAATAGCACACCTTCTATGGTTTTACAAATACGTAGATGGCCCAGCCTACTGAGTCTCTACCAAAGTGGAGATACAAGTCACGCGTGAGCCGTGTACATTCGCCATCTAGCTCCATCCCACCCGCTTCGAGCTGACGTATGTGCTCAGGATCGGGGGTCTTACGCCAGTATGGTTCACCTACTATTAAGACCATGGGGTTTGACCAAGCGCTGTAAGGACTGCAAGCTGCCCTTAAGCCCACCAAATATCCAGGAAGCGCCGCAGCCTGCTGCGGGGGTTTACCCACTGTAGCTATTAAGCTAGCTCTAAGGCTATCTCCATCATCTGGGTAAACGTGTTTTGCCGCTCTTCGGCTGATACTAATTCATGACTAACTAAAGAGTCCGATACGGTCAGAATACAGAGCGCATTAACTCCAGCTCGGGCTGCATTCAAATATAGAGCAGCAGCCTCCATCTCGACCGCCATCACGCCCATGCGGGCCCACTTCTTCCATGAGTCTTGGTTGTCATCGTAGAAGATATCTGAGGACAATATATTTCCTACCTTGACTGCAATGCCCTTTTGCTCGGCCACATCGACTGCCTTCTTCAAGAGAGTCCACGACGCCGCAGGGGCGAACGTACCCGGTAAATCAAATTGACTAGCATAGTCAGAATTCGTGGAGGCAGCCATGCCGATAATTATATCCCGAACCTTCACATCCTCTTGAAAGGAGCCGCATGACCCGACCCGAATCAAGTTCTTTACTCCATAAAAGTGGATCAGCTCATAAGAATAGATGCCAATCGAGGGTATACCCATACCTGTCCCCATTACCGAGATTTTCTTACCCTTGTATGCACCAGTATATCCCAGCATGTTGCGTACCGCATTAAACTGCACTGGGTCTTCTAGGTAATTATCGGCGATGAATTTAGCGCGTAGCGGGTCGCCTGGTAGTAGAATCGTCTCAGCGATTACTCCCTTTTCGGCTACCCCAATATGTGGCGTTGGAATCATATTATCACTCTCCTAAAGCATGTGTACGGCTTCATTATACCCCCAATCCACGTTATGGAACATATACAACAGAAACTTCGCCCATGAAGCGTCATAAATGTGTTGGGATGCTTAACATGTTTACTCATTGATGGTTGATGCTTATAATAATAACTAGCACCTACGATCTTCACCAGCTTGTTAGTGATGGGAGAGGATTATGATTGTACGATAATGAAGTCAAACACATATTAGGAAAATTCGCCATATTTGAAAAGATGTACGATGAAATTCGCTTTGTCGATCCGACTAATAAAATGGTCATCGACTATAAGTCCCCGAGCGCGTCTCATAAATATGGCAGCAACTGCTATGATTTCTGGGAGGCAAACCAGGTATGTGATAACTGCATCGCAATACGTGCTTATACTACGAACCAAACATTCGTCAAGTTGGAGTATGCGAGTGGCGAGGTGTACATGGCAACAGCTGTTCCCGTGGAATTAGGCACAAGGAGGGCTGTAGTCGAATTATTGAAGAACGTAACCAATAGTTTGATTCTAGGGGACCTAAACGCGGACAACAAATCAGAGATGTATGCCATGATCGACAACATGAACAGTATCGCTCTCAGAGATAGCTTGACCGGCGTTTACAACCGCCGTTATCTCACCGAAAAACTGCCCATCGATATCGTAAATGCAGCTTTGCTAGGCAAAAGCATCTCGGTTATAATGGCGGACATCGACCACTTTAAGGGAGTAAACGACGCTTATGGCCATCTCATAGGTGACAGTGTTCTCAAGAGCTTTGCAGAGACCCTCCTGAAATCTGTAAGGAGAGAGAGCGACTGGGTTTCGAGGTACGGGGGAGAAGAATTCCTGATATGCCTTCCCGGAGCTAGCATTACGAGATCCGTGGAGATAGCAGAACACATGCGAAGGACGACCGAAGAAAAGGTCATAACCTGTGGGGAACACAGCATCAAGATAACTGCTAGCTTTGGTGTATGCAGCATTACACCAGCGTCTGGCATTAGTGTTGAAACCCTCATAGATTGCGCTGACAAACAGATGTATCTCGCTAAACACAACGGAAGAAACCGAGTGGAACCTTCTATTTCACAATGACGTCACAGATTAACAAACTGGGCCACCCCATCCTTGGGCGGCCCAGTTTTTGTTAAGCCAAGCTAGATAGTTTGGACGCCATGTTGCCTTGCTTGTAGGAATATACCTTCTAATTTGCCGCTATAACCTGGCCCGACAGGTGTTGCTCATACAGCGCACGATAAAGACCGTTGGCTTCTAGCAATTCGCTGTGACTACCCTCTTCGACGACGCGCCCTTCATCTACTACGACGATTTTATTGGCTCGTTCGACAGTGGACAAACGATGTGCGACCACAATGACAGTGCGCTCAAGCATCAGGCGGTTGAGGGCCTCTTGCACCAAGGCCTCCGATTCGGAGTCTAGGGACGCTGTAGCTTCATCAAGAAGAAGAATGGGAGTGTTGCGAATGACGGCCCGCGCGATGGCGATGCGTTGCTTTTGCCCACCCGAGACTTGCGCACCCTTTTCTCCTACGGGGGTCTCATACCCTTTTTCCAGCGCCATGATAAAATCATGGGCATTGGCCACTTTGGCGGCGGCGATGACTTCTTCTGCGCTAGCGTCGAGATTGCCCATGCGAATGTTGTCGGCGATGGTCCCCGAAAAAAGATGGGCGTCTTGAGGCACGTAGCTCAGGTAGTTTCTTGCTTGGGTAAGACTTTGTTCGCTGAGACTCTGTCCTCTTATAATCACAGCTCCTTTTTGCGGTTGGTAAAAGCCCATGATCAGTTTCAGCAAGGTCGATTTGCCACCGCCGCTCGGACCAACTACGGCCAACATTTCGCCTTCTCTGGCTGTCAACGAGATCCCGTCAATGACCTTCTCACCATCGGCATAGGAAAACTCCACCCCGATCAAGGCGACGGGCTCTTTCATTGTTGCCGCCATGCCGCCAAAGCGTTCTGGCTCGTCTCCTTCCTCGAGCAACACCCAAACCCTTTCCGCCGCTGCCCACGAGCTTTGAATACCGGTGAGATGCGCACCGATGCCGGTAAAGAATCGCTCCACGCCATTCTGGGCTTGAACCACCATGACAATCTCCGGCACGCCCATCTCACCCCGCAAGACTAAAACTGCAGCCACCAAAAGCAGTCCCATAAAATTGAGGCTAGACGTGATAAAATTGGCCCCTTCCAAGGCAGCTTGGGTGTTGACCCTGGCTAATCCATGATGACGAACCTCTTGGCTCTTTTTAAAAAATATTTTTTCCATAATCGGGTAAAGAGAGAACCCTTTTATTACTTGGATGCCGGAGAATAAATCCGACATGGCTGCTGTGAGCACGCCTTGGCTTTCTTGTAGCAAGCGGCTGATTGAGCGCAGCTGTCGTGAGGCAATGGTGTTGGAGACGACCCCAAACGCTCCCGAGAATACGGCGACTAAGCCTAACCGATAATCAACCAGAAAAATAATAAGCGCACTTGCCAGGCAGAAAAAAATCTCAAAGAGCATCTTGCTCGGCAAATCACCCAGCAACGCTACCGTAGCATTCACATCATTGGTCATGCGCGACAAGACATCGCCACTGTGGTGTTCTTTAAAATAGCTAATCGGCAGGGAATGGAGTTTGCGAAATATACTCTGCCGTATTTCCGCGGTAATTTCAGCTACCTTGCGCTGCAGGAGCAAAAACCCGATCGTGAAACCAGCCAGAGACAAGAGAAAATAAAGCCCCGCACTCTGCAAAGCTGTTATCAAGGCAGCGGTGCTAGTCTCGAGCATAGCAGCGAAGACATCGCGCAGCAGATAAATAAAGACTATTTGTATGCCAGTCTCGCCGATAGCTCGAATAATAATCCCCATGACAAAGATCGTGAAATTCTTTTTCGCCAGCCGCAACACTTTGAGCAATGGGTAATTCATCACCTATACCGCCTCCTTATCCATACCTCTGCTATTCCACTGCCGTTCATACAAATCGGCGTACATGCCGCCTTTTGCTATCAGTTCGTGGTGGGTGCCGCTGTCGACAATGCGTCCCTTTTCGAGAACCACGACGCGATCGGCATTGATGATGGTGCTCAGGCGATGGGCTACCACCAGCACGGTGCGATTTTGCATAAATCGCTCGAGGGCTGCTTGCACAAGAGCTTCAGACTGCACGTCCAGCGCTGAAGTCGCCTCATCTAGGAGAAGTATGGGTGCGTTCTTAAGGAAGGCTCTCGCTAAGGCGATGCGTTGTTTTTGCCCACCCGAAAGACGCGCACCCATTTCTCCCACATCAGTGGCATAGCCATGCGTCAACGCGACGATAAACTCATGTGCGTTGGCCGCCTGCGCTGCCGCGACAACTTCAAGCTCGTTAGCATCAGGGCGACCATAGCGAATATTCTCCAGCACAGAAATAGGAAAGAGAAAATTATCTTGCGATACCGTGCCTATTTCTTGGCGCAAATCAGCTAGGTCCCATTCAGCAACGGATAGCCCGCGCACGCTGACTCGACCGCTCCGGGAGGCATAAAGGCGCGAGACTAAGCGCAAGGCAGTAGTTTTCCCCGAGCCACTTGCTCCCACTAAGGCCACTGTTTGCCCTTCCTGGACAGAAAAACTCAACCCGCTAAGTACCGGGTCTTCACTCCCAGCGTAATTAAAGACCACGTCAGAGAACTCTATCGCCGTCTGACCAGAGAAACTCGGCACCGCACCAGCTGTGGCCTCACTTTCTAGGTCCAAAAGGTTGACGGCTCGCTCCGCCGCTGCCAACTCAGCGCGCATAGAGGCAAGAAGCTGGGGCATGCGGCTCATGGGATCAGTCAAATGGTTCATAAGCTGCACAAAAGCCATGAGTTCCCCTAACGATAACTGCCCGCGGATGACAAACCATCCTCCGACACCAAAGCAGAGAAAGAATGATGACAACGTCAGCAAAAAGGAGACTCCTCCCATAGCTAGGCGGCGACCCACAAGCGCCCATTGGCAGACTAAAGCTTCGTGTACGGCGCGCTCGAATTGTGCGCTGAGATTTTCCTTTAAATTAAAGGCGCGTGCAATCTCCATGCCATGCGTTGATTCTTGGGTCAACGCAGTGGCCACGGCCAGCTTCTCCTGCAATTGCTTGCTCAGTCGTCCAATAGGTGCGCCAAGCACCGAAGCGCAGATAAGCAAGAACGGCGTGCTTAAGACCACAATAAGGGTCAATTGCCACGAGGCATAGAGCATATAGGCGAGCGCAAAAATGGCGGCCAACGGCAAAAAAATCAGGCTACCGAGAGTGTTCGTCACAAATTCTTGCACTCTGCTGAGGTCATTAGTGAGCCGCGAGATGTAGTCGCCGCCGTGTTGCTTGCCGAAGTCTGTCATGGTAACCCGTAAAAGATGAGCAGAAATCTTTTCACGCAAAGCAGCTACACTATTCTCAGCGAACGTGCCCGCCATCTTGATGCGCAGATAGCGCAGCAACAAATCGCCAACACTAATCGCCACCGCCAGCCGTAGCCAATAGTACACATTCGCGATGTCCCGCGCCACTAGAGAGTCGAATATCAGGCGCCCCAAATGGGCACTATAGACAGAAAAACCCACAAGACCCAAAGAGGCCGCCACCACAAAGATGAGCCGCCCCTTACCAGGGAGCAGTGGCCAAAGCTTTGCTATCTGCTTAATCATCGTGCATTGCTTCTTTCATAAACTTCACCACGTCAGGGTGACCACTTATAGAACCATAAATTTTTGCTGTAGAAACAACTTCGCGCATCATGGACAATGTTATTTCCCGGTCGACGACCAAGGCGCCGACGACAAAAATGCTGAGCTTGGTAGCACTCCGCAATTGCCGTTCCACAAGCGCTTTATCTAACTTAAAAACTCCAATGGCCCATATGTTCCGTACATCGGGGGTTTCCGTCGTCACGCTTACCATCTTGCCGCGCAGCGATTCATCAGAGACAATCGGGTCATGCACTTTAAGCTGATTGCGGATGGCGGTGCGCATAAACTCACTGCGGTTGCTGTAAAACCCCTGTTCCACTAAGTAATCCATTTTGCCGAGGTCGACAATACTGAGGTTAAGAGTTACTTTTTCCTGTTCAATCATGGGATCACCCCTCTCAATATACTCTGTGCACCATCTGTATGGAGTATTTATTTTATCAAACCAGATATCTAAGTATCAGTCAATAGTTGTGCAGGATTTTTTTCACAGAAACAATGAAGTTCTGTAGCAAATGCACCCCCAAACGGAGCCGACAGCAAGTTCTGCAGCAGCTGCGGCCAACCGATGGGTCAATAACCCCCAGTTAAAGGAGCAGGAGCCTCTCGCAGACGTGAGAGGCTCCTGCTCTTACTCTTAATCAATACCCATGGTCTTGTATAGTGCTGAGAGGTCGTTCACCAATTTACCCCTGGTCTCGGCTGCAGAGAAATACATCAGCCACGTTTCTACACCGTTAATAAGCACGAAGTCCCCACTGCCCCAATGGCCTCCGTCCAGTACTCCAGGCTTGATATCCTCGATCATTAATGACATCGATGTTTATGTTCATCCCATATTGCCGCATCATATCTACTAATTCTAAGATATCATAATTGTTAAGACGATTTATCGGCTTCCTAAAGATCCAGATTGAGGCTTTGAACCCCTAGACTGAGCCTCTTGACCCCGATCAACGATAACTCTCTAATATAGTCTTTTGTGATATGTTCGGGCGAGATCTCCATTGAGGGTTCTAGATTGGGATCAAAAGACACATTTGACTTAGTTAGGGTGTCAAATCTCATGATAAGCACGAACGGGCGCATTATTTGGCGAGCCAAAACACATTGACTTTATTGTCGCCTTAGGTGGAAACGTGCTCAGGTAATACCTTGTGAATGGTAATCTAAAGTACACACTTTCTCGCCACTGAAACTACAAAGATTCTCGCCACAAAGTGCACACTTTTACGCCTAAAGATACATACCTTCCTCCGGATTTGGTACAGTGAAGCATCACGTTAGGACCGGAGGCAGAAGAATGAAGGGGTATAAAGTGTATAGTAAAATACAGCAACTAAAGGTATTGGGTTTCAAGCGAGGCGCCGTAGCTAAGCAATTGAAGGTTAACTGGAGAACCGTGGATAGGTATTGGGATATGCCACTCGAAGAATTTGAGGCATCACTTAGGGAAGTGAGACGCTCCGTTGAACTAGATGAGCACCAGGCCATCATCCTAAAGTGGTTGAGCGATTATCCCTCCATGACCGCCTCACAAGTCTCAGATTGGCTAAAAGAGCACTACGCCCTAGATGTTAAGGACCGTACAGTCAGTAGATTCGTTAAGAACCTACGAGAGGAGCACGGCATCAAGAAGGTTAAGCAAGCACGTGAGTTTGAGGCCGTTGAGGAGCTTCCACTTGGCTACCAGCTACAAGCCGACTTCGGTGAGAAGTGGATGCGGACGGTTGATGGCACACGAGTCAAGGTGCGCTTCGCGGCCTTTGTGCTCTCTAGCTCCCGGCAAAAGTATGTTCAATTCCAAACAAGGCCATTTACAGCAGTAGACTTTGTAAGGGCCTGCAAAGACTGTTTTAAGTTCATAGGTGGTCTACCGGTAGAGATTGTCCTGGATCAGGACAGCCTGGCTACAGTGAGTGAGAACACCGGGGAAATCATTCACACCTATGAGTTTGAGAGGTTCCGCCAAGAGTCCGACCTGAAGGTTTACCTATGCCGCGCTGCAGATCCCCAGAGCAAAGGGAAAATTGAGAGTGTGGTCAAGTACATTAAGCAGAACTTCCTTGCGAACCGAATATTCTTTGACGAACAGACACTAAATGCAACAGGTCTAGAGTGGCTAGACCGGACGGCAAACGCTAAAGTTCATGGTACTACTAAGCAGGTACCCCAAGTTGCATTCCTCCAAGAGAGCGAGCATCTGAGGCCTTTTGTAGGCATCGAAGACGTTGCCAATGTCGACCGTGAGCGATTAGTACATAAGGACAACACTGTACATTTTGGCAGTAATCGCTACTCCGTCCCCTTTGGCACTTATTCCGCACAAAAAACCGTAAACATCCGGGAAGAGGACGGCATGCTCCGCATTTTTACAACCTTTGGAGAATTCATCTGTGAACACTCCATCCCGCCTGGCCAAGGAGTGTTGGTAAAAAGTTCTACCCACTCCCGTGATAGATCTAGCAGCATTAATGCGTTACAGGACGAAGTAAATGAACTATTGAACTGGAGAGCCGAGAACTTCTTGCAAAAGATTCGCGTGGAGAAATCCCGCTACGCAAGAGACCAATTTCAAATGCTAAAGTCTCTAAACGAGGCTTACGGAACAGAACATATGCTTGACGCCATAGCCTTCTGCGAACAAAGCGACTTGTACGGGGCGACAATTGTCCGGGATTATCTTAAACATAAATGCCCTCTACAGATCGAACCTGCACCTGCGGTACCACGTCTTCCAGTGGAGAGTGCTAAGTACCACATCACCACCGAAAAACGGTCGCTGGCTGTCTATGCGAGGGCAGGACTATGAAAAATAGCAGACTAGCGAAGGTGAACACACTCCTTAAGTCTCTTAGGCTAGCCCCTGTAGACTTTCATGCTCTCTTTGAGGGCAACGGTGAGCTCACACCCTTGGAAAGCATTGAGCGGTTTCTTGAGGAAGAGCAGCGTATCCGTAATGACAAGCAAAACCATATTCGGCGAAGGCGAGCCCTGCTACCCTTTGAAAAGACCATAGCAGATTATGACTTCGGCTTCCAGCGCAGTGTCACCAAGGAGCAGATGCTCCGCCTTTCTGACATGGTTTGGGTAGACCAAGCCTTCAATATCTGTTTCCTAGGCCCTCCTGGCATAGGAAAGACCCATCTGGCTATTGCCCTAGGAATTAAGGCTCTGAACCTAGGCTATGCTGTGGCGTTTACAACACTGTCTGAGCTAATGAAGGTGCTCAAAACAGAGTCCATCTCTACAACCTCACAAAGGCGTCTGAAGGTGTTCAAGAAAGCTGCTTTAGTAATCATAGATGAGATCGGTTTCCTGCCACTTAGCACGGTAGAGGCAAACCTTCTGTTTAGCTTTGTAAGTGAGATGAACAACAAGACATCGTTAATTGTGACGTCAAATAAGGGATTTGATGAATGGGCAGATTTCCTTGGAGACCCGGTCATAACGACAGCGATCCTAGACCGGCTTATCCACCGTTGTGAGATTTTCAACATGACCGGCCACAGTTACAGGCTTGAACACAGACGATCAATTCTAACTGACTAAAAACTGTGTACTTTGTGGCGAAATTGTCTGCACTTTGCTTGACCGCTTACACTAGTACAACTGTAACCGCTTCTGGGCCTAGCCGCTTGTTTACTGATATGACCGACCGTGAAATATCCTGGGTTAAGCCAGGGGCAACATAAATCACTCTTCCAACAGCAGCTGCTAGTAGCTCGCTTATGTTGTAAGAGTTGAGAGTGGTGAATATTGGTCGCATAGTGGCCTCCATTCGTCACTTCTGATTTGGAAGTGCAGGTTCCTCCTGAGTCAACGGTATCTCGACGTTTATTCCAACCTATGGCATCACATCCATAATTCTCGTTTAAATCTTAAAATCCTTCAAAATATGACATTTATAATTTGGGGCTTGAAGTAACGTAAAGGAACAGGTTCTTGGCATAATGCCTAGAACCTGTTCCTTGATTGTAGGTTTATAGGATGATCTTGTCGGTTAGTCTACCCCCAGCGCCTTAAACACGGCGTCCTCGGGGCTCTGATAGAAGGATATCTGGAATTTGGCAAAGAGCTCTGGGGGCACAGTGCCGATATCCACGGCTGAGGCCATAGGGAGGAGGACTCTCTTGGCTCCGGCGTCAAAACATACTTGCAGGGTGCTGGCCAGCTCACTAACCTTGCTGATGGTTCCGCCGATGCTCATAGAACCTAATACTGCAAGTTGACTCTGGGCTGGTTTCTTAAGAGCCCCAGAACAGAGGGCGATGAAAGCAGCCAGCGACAAGCCTGCTGTCATGCCGATACCCTGTAGGTCTTGCACGTGCATGAGGAAATCACTGGTGCTGGAAGAGATGGCACCACTTATGTTCTTCTTGTTGGCCTTGAAGTAGTTAAAGGCTGTATCAATACCCTCTTTTGCTTCCCGGCTTGAGCCTAGGCCCGTTCTCTCGAACTTACCCGAGCCTGAGACTACCTCAGTCTCTATTTTGTAGGCTCCAATCATGCCTGAATCTCCGTGGCCAATGGTGTATATATGTCCAGCCTTACCCATACCCTCAGGGATTAGCTTATCGCCCCCCTGCTCAGGAACAGATACGAAGTGCTCCTCAAAGCTCTCTTTATCGATGTAGGAGAAATAGACATCGTAGAACTCCATGCCGCTAATCTTCTTAAGCTGCTCTTTAACCCTTCTCCTGCAGACCAAAGCGTACCTAAGAATCTCGGCTATATCTTCCTTCTCAAACTCGCCATTAGGGTATATAAGCTTCACGAGGCCAGATACCGTCTTTCTGACCGCTATGACATCGCGTTGATTGAGGTTATGGCCGAGGTTAAAGTATTTATCTATGGTGTCGGAGAATGACCGTTTGCGCATCTCCCTAAAGAATTCAGCAATGTAATCGGTAATAAAGCCATACTCACTAGTAAAGAACTCTGGCCGATACTTCGGTATCTCCCAACCGGGGATATAGCAGTGCATGCGGTCAAAGAAGGCCGAGTCGTAAGCCATAGCTTCGGGGAATGGCTCAAAGAGGTGTGAGGTCTTTAGCAGCACGTCCACACTCTGATTGATATTGCCCACAAAAACCATAGAGGCCGATGCACTCTTAAGCTCCTTGCCGCGTGCGAAAGAGCCTGACGCCATGTAGTCCTTCATTATTTGGATACCATCTTTATCCTTGAAAGTTATGCCAGCTACTTCATCAAAGGCAACTACATCCCATAGGCCAACCAGGCCGACAGTTCTAGTCGACATATTATAGAAGAGATTCGCCACAGTAGTTTGGCCACCAGAAATGAGTATGGAATTAGGGGATATCTCTTTGTAAATATGCGACTTACCAGTACCCCTGGGACCTAGCTCACAAAGGTTGTGGTTGTTTTCTACGAGAGGAATCATCCGAGCTAATAGATGCCATTTCACTTTCTCGGCAAACTGGGTAGGCTCCATACCGACAGATCTGAGGAGTACGTCTATCCATTCAGTCTTGGTGAAATGCTTTCTACCTGTAAATATCTCGCCTAGGTCAAGATTAGGGATCTGGATAGGCTTAAGGCTGTCGATTATGAAGGGGTTCTGATTCTTGGCTTCCTCATCGTAGTAGTATTGAATCTTGAGGATGCACCAAATACCGCCCGCGAGTAGCTTCTCAAATTCCTTCACATAGCGCGGGGCAACTCCCACTCCCTTTAATCCGAGATTGGAAAACTCGGCCTCGTAAACATCCTTCTTCTCATTAAGTTTAACTGTGAGCTTATCTATGACTGTATACTGCCCCTGCTCGCGTATTTTGGACTTTATCTTCTCCGCTTCGTCAGGACGCACAAAGTTCTGTGAGAGGATCTGCTTGACCCGCTCCACACCATCTTCAATGCTCCGTTCGTCATCAGTGGCGCAATACATGCCCAACAGATACTCCAGCACGTAGACAGGCACATTAGCCCCTTCTTTTAGTTTTTGAGTGAGATCTTTGCGGACAACTCTACCGGCAAAATGCTGGTTAAGCTTGCTGTTGAGGTTTAGTTCCATGTCACTCATCGCTTTGCACCCCTAACTGAAGTCATTGGTAATAAGCAGATCAATGCCAACGGCTATCTTCGCATAGATCTTTTCAACCGACTCGTCTTCGTCCTCAAGTATGAGATAGTAGTCGCGCGTCTTGCTATACGGCATGTCCTTTAAGGTAAACTTCTCCCTGTAGGAGCGCTCTTTGGGATCTTTGGACTTACTGTCGGCAATGACGATGTTTTCGTTAGAAATGCGGGCACCCTGCTCGTCCTCGAAGTAGATTTTTAGCCTGAGGGGCAGGCGTTTGTCGTCAACACTTTCCGTTTGGAAAAACTCAAGATAAGTAATGCGGTTGGTTATCTTCCGGGAGATACTTGCGAAGCCGACCTCAACCTTGGTGGGCTTAAACTTGTCCTTGCGGATGTACTTAAACTTGACAATTGGCAACACGATTTCCTGCAACGAAACACCGCCGTGGACGAAATTGGCCCCTGGCCCCTGAATCTTAAACCGCGCGGTTCCCCCGGGTACCAAAGCCCTAAGCTTTGTGTCTTCTCCTAGCAGGTACTTCATAGATATGGCCAGACAGTCGTCTGCATCCGGCAGGCCCTTCACGAGCATGTGGCGCCTACCCGTCTCCAGCGGCTCGAGGCCCTGGCGACTTACTTTGTCTATTTCAGCCAGTGGAGAGCGACGGTACACAAAGCCATGATCGGAAATAATGATGATATTGGTAGCACTAAGGTGACTTACCAGATCTCGCACGAGGGCTAGAAGCTCGTCCAAAGACTGCTGGGCAGCCTGGAACACCTTCCGCTCGGTGCTTGCATCATCCCCTATGGCGTCAATTCCATTGTGATAGATATAGATGAGCTTCTTGCCGTCAAATGTTTCCTTGTAGTCTGTTCGCTTCATATCTATCAGGTGGTCATATTGTATGGAAACAGCGTCCTTGTGGTAGGCGCGAAGTATGTTCTCGCGATTTGCCGTACCTTGCGTGCTAAGACCGTCAATCAGTACGTTCTGTTTCTCATCCACCGATATTTTCTTGTGGGGTAGCACGCTGGCCATACCAAATTTGGTGGTTGAAGGGACTACCCCCTGCATAAAGTCCAGTTCGGCCATGCCACGCATCTCGCCATTGAGCAGGCGGGCAAGCTCCTCGCCCACCTCGTATCGCAAGGCGTCGGAAATCACTACAAAAACACGTTCATCTTTACGCAGGAAAGGTGCAACGTGGTTCTTATAAAATTGCTGCTGTTGCTGGAGCCCGGGAACGCGGTATTCATCTAGCATACTGCTAGTCACAAGTTGTGACCACCGCACGGCAGAGTCATTTAGGAACCAGGCGCAGTATGTGTTCTCTACCGTTTCAGCCAATGCAGCATACCCATCTTTGCTGGCAATAGCGTCAAAGGAAGTATAGAATTTGCGATAAAACTGGTCTGCCTGAAAACCTATTCCTATGTAATGCTGCACTATGTCAAAAGCACTGTCACCCCTTGCGGCTTGGCCCATGGTTTTTGCATGTTCAAGCAGGGAGAGGGCCCAATGCACTGCACTGTATTCGTTTGCAAAGTGTTCATGCCATTGGCTAGGCTTTCTGGCCGCAAGAATTTTGCGATACGTCGCAAAATCACTCAGGCCTTCAACCAGTGCCTTAGTTATTGTTGCGAGGATTTTGCCGTCAAAACCGCGGAAAGTATCGCACTGGAGATATTGGTTTATGTCCCACTTCTGCAGATAGTCGTCAAGCCTTATGGTCCTTTCCACACTATCTGCGATCCTGACATAAGTCTCCCCATCAACAGCATGGTTAATATAGTTGCTTACGAAAACAACGCAATCTGCAGCTTTAGGCAAAACAAAGCTTTGCCATGTCTTGGGCAGGGGCACCTCTAGGCTGTGTTGCGCGTGGGTTACTAGAAGACTCACGGATAAATTGCTTAAAGACTTGTCTGCCTCGGCGTAACCATAATGTCTCTCTACCAGGCGCCAGAAGGCGTCAATATCGCCAAAGGTATCGATCGCTTCTAAGTAGCGGTTGTTGGCATCCAGGCTGCCGGCCAGGACTTTGCGCAAGACCTGTTCAAAATCGGGCACGATAGTACGGCAAAGGGTGGCCATTACACATAAGTCAATTCTGTGCTCTGTCCACGCTTCAACCTCATAAGAAGCGAACTTGCTACGCCGCTCTTTGCTGGCAAAGAACTTTATGTAGCGCTGCACAACCGGCTTGAGGTGCTCCCCCTTAATGCCTAGCTCGCGCATAACCAAGCTAGCCTTGTCCGTAAAGAACTCTCTGCTATAGCTGAGGGTATCAAAGAGCCAGTTGTCCCTGGCTGCTGGCTTGTCGCAGGGCGAATACACCAGAAAGTTTGCCTCTGGTTCTAGCACTTCGATCTGGTGCTTAATGGCGAAGGCGTTGTTGTGGCGCAGAACTACAACCTGTGCGTCAGCAAGGTCCAAAGAGGCAATGTCCTCGGCAAACTCACCTTGCCCATCGTACCAAAAGACGATGCCCCGCTTCCTACCCGCAGCTCGCTCTTTACTAAATGTATCTTCCAGAGTTCGTTTGACGTCGCCTAAATCCACAGTACTCACCCGTTCCTATATCTTCGCCAAGAGATCAATAACCTGGGGTCGCCGACCCTCACCCTGAGAAATCTCTACACCTTGGAACTTGGCATAGTTAACCACAACTCCATCGTCCAGGTCTATGCTAATTCGCTTGCTGGCTACGTGTGCTATAGCCTGGTCGTATAGTTTACACTCTTCAATCTGCTTGAGTATCTTCTCCCGCTGCTTCCTAGCCACTGCCTTCTCTCGTTGGGAAAGGTCAGATTCCAAAATCATGTTAAGATGTTCCACTTCGGCCTCGTATTTCTTCTGCAGGGGATGCAGGTAATCGGTGCGCACCCGGGCCACGGTGTCTTGGTCATAGCGGTGCATATAGATTAGGGCCTTAAATCCGCCAGCTGGGCCGCTATCGAACAACCAGTATATGGGTCGTTTTTTGTAGGTCTGAACGTGGTCCTTGTAGAACTCCTTCAAGAAATATCGGCGTATCGCTTCGCGGGCGGTCTCAGCGCTCTTCATACCAAGAGACTCAGCGATGAACCGCAGGTTTTCTTCCTTCCTCTCTATATGCTATCTTCACAAAGTGCACGAACCGTTCCAGAATATCATCCTCGAAATAATGGTCGTCGCAGATGGGGAGGGTATTATTCTTGTCGGGGATAAACGTCATGTATTTGCCCGCAACCCAGACGCCGCCCGCATAGACAAGCCCATCTGCGTCGAGCGAGTAACGGCCGAACATACAGCCCACGGCGTAACTGAATAGACTACGAATCTCGCGCTCCAAGTCGGCGCGGCGCACGGTCACATCCTTGTCCGCCACTTCCGGCGTAAGTTCGTTCTGCATGCCATAGATGTCGATGAACATACGATTAAGTCTTTCCTCGTTGGCTTTGAGGGTGTCAAACCGCTCCGCCGCCTTACGCTCCCACTTGCTGAACGCCGCCGACACACTGCGCTCACCACAAATCAGCGGATGCGGCTTGAAGTCCCATGAAACTTCAAATGCATCCCAGTCTGCGCGAGAAAGCGAGATATTGTCATTGACAATCTCCGATATTATAGAGTGCTGAACGGCGTCAACAATTAACGGAATGTTAGCAACATCACCGGACTGCAAGTGTAATGTTGGGTTTAGTAGCTTAGCTAGAAACTCAGAAATGGGCGTGTTTAGGAAACCGAGTAGATACAACAATAAATCATTATTAATAAAACAGACTGTACCAGTGCTTTCAAAGAAGAACCCTTCATCCATAAGCCTGAAGGATTGAAGTCCACCTGTAATATTTGTCCAAGTTACTCCTCGCTTGAAAAGATAGCTTTCACTTCTAATAGTCGCCCTTCCTGTTGCCTTTACACGCGCACCATTATTCTCCCAATCGAGAACATAAAGGAGATTTCCGTACCAACGCTTGTATTCGCCGCCCTTCATACACTTGAACCATTTATTATCGTTCTGGATAATCTCATACCAGTAACGGATAAAGGTTGCGTTGTCTCCAAGTGTTGATCCTTGCTTTGGAAAGCCTATCTCCCCAATTAGCTCCCCCACCTCAAACGCCCGCAACATCGCCTCACTCACCCAATACGCCAAAGGGAAGCCGGGTATCCTCTCGAAGCTCTCTTTTTTGGCGATGTGCCGATCGTTACCGGACAAGAATGCGTCCCGTTTTGACTGTTGGCTATTATAGTCCACCAAACGCACATAGGTCCCCTCAAAGTCCGGGACGTTGAGCTTTGATATCACAAATGCTGTCGTTTGCACGACTTCACCGCCGATTTCCTCAAATGCTCTCGCGCCGAGGTGCGCCATGTTCACGATGTCGCGGTGCATCAGCTTGCCGCGGAGCTTCTCATAGCTTGACAAGAACATCCAAGCGTGTTGCGTGATCATCGCTTGGTAGCCTGTGGGTTTCAGCAATTCCCCGCACTTCTCAATAAACACAGCGAAAAGGTCGCTTTTGCTGTCGGGGTAGTTCCTTTTCACAAACTCCGACAGCTTAGCACCCATACCCGCGCTACCCATGTACGGCGGATTGGTACACACCACACCATACTTCCGACTCATAATCCGCGCCTGCGCGATAAACGGTGGCAACTTCTCCAGCAGCAACTCCCTATGCTGATAATCAAACAAGCTGGGGGTTTCTGACTTCCTTAATGCATCCAACCTCTTCTCAAGAGCCTCGAAATCAATGGCTTTTACATCAAGAATAGACCCATACTCCTTGGCATCGTGGAACACACTGACAAGATACTCCACCTCAACTTGCCGGTGATACTTCTCCAGCGCAGTACCCTTAGGGTCCACAAGATAAGCAATGGCTTCTTTCGGGATGCCGTTGCTTTCTTGTATGGAGCAAAGGTTTAGCTTGGGGCGACTTCTGAGAATGCGCCTGTTCTTGCTGCGCGCCTTCATAAGCAGGGCAAAGGTTGCCAGCTGAGCCGCACGATCGTCGATGTCTAAGCCGTAGAGGTTTTTCTCAAGAATTAATTGTGGTATGTCCTGTTCGGGGTAACCTGCACTGATATAAATGTCGTAGAGCACATCGAAGGCGTAGACCAAAATATGTCCACTACCCATGGCAGGGTCTAGCACGGTGATTTCTTCGGGAAAGAGGTTGGGGTTCTTGAGGGCATCTAGCTGGGCACGAATCTCTGGTTCTTGCTCGGCTTCTTCCAGGTAGTACTTCCAATTGGCTTTTAGGGTTTCGCTCGGGTGAGATTCTACCCACAGGCGTCCTAGGGAGTTTTCGACCATGTATTTTACAATCCACTTAGGGGTAAAGAGCTGGGTGGCTGCGGGTATGTTCTCCTTGGTGATCTTTATGTTCTGTTTGAGCCCGGCAAATACTTCGTCCTTTTTCTCGGAGATATAGTACTGGTACAGCCAGCCGATAATTTCGATGCCGTGTTCGCCCAGTTCGCCCTCTAGTTGCTGCTCTTCTTCCAACAGCTCTATGCGCCAATCGTACTCGGCAATACTCCCCACGAGATCGCGAATGATGTTGCCTTCGGCCAACAGATTGTTGGGGAGCAACAGCTCTGTGTAGTCGGCAATCTGCTCAAACACTGTGGGCATAATTTCGCCAAGCTGATTGCACTGCCTGATAAGTAGGTACCGATATAGCTCCGCAGTGTCGCCACTGTCTTGCAGGCGATGGACAATCTCCGTTTTTTGGCCGAGATCTACGTTCAGGGCTTCTTTAATTAGGTCTGGTTCTGCTTTGCCTGCCTGGTCAGATGACAACACCCGCACTCCCGTGGGCAGGTAGTCGTTAATCTCCATAAAACGCAGGGCAATAAAGCGATTAAACCAGGTGTAGGCAACTTCTTCTACCACTTGATCGAAGCTCTTGGCCCTAACATGCTGTACGAGCTTGTCCCGCTGCGCCCGCTCATAGCTCTTAAACACACGGCCGTTCTCGCGACCGGCAATGCGAAAGCCCCCTTCGAAGGTATCTATATCGTGAATCTTGTTCTTGGTTACGCCAACCTCAAAAGCCTTTTGTGCTACTTCTTCAAGTAGCTTACGACGCGCCCGCATGGCGAAGTTCTTAACTGCACTCTTATTCACTACCGCACCTCCGAAGTCTAGATTAGTTTGACAATTGTGTTCTCGCCAAGCGCTTTCTTAAGGCGCATGCGCACTATGTCTAGCAAGTCCTCAATGTCTTGCTCGGATGTGATGGTCTGTACCCCACTTATAACCTGCGATAACTGGACATTGACCGTCTTCTTAGGTGGATAAATAGACTTAACGGCTTCATCCCTAGGGCCTAGCTTGACCGACGCTTGTTTCTTTTCTACCTCTTTTCGGATTGTTTCAAAGAAACGCAGCTTCAGTCGAGCGGATTCTTCTTTCATGGCGATAACCTCATAGAAGTTGTGGGCAGCCTTCAACCGCTTGCCAAGATCGTCGAATTTATCAGAGGCTTCATCGGCAAGGTGCGAAGTGAACTCATATCGCTTAATCTCTTCCATTACTTTGCTTTGGTCGGCTGCAATAATTCCTTGAACAGGCGCAGCTTCCGTGTCCAAAAGGGCGGAGTACTTAGTCCTAAAAGCCTCTACAAGGGCCGGCAATTGCGGTATGTGAGAGTATGGTTCTGGCATATAAACTATCTGCTTAATATTCTTAATGTGTTCCTGAGCAGTCTCGTCTACGACATAGGTTTCGCTCTTATTGAAGATTTCTACTTGTAAGAGCGCCTTGTCGAACTCGCTCTTCTGATTCTTAAAGAATGCTTTTACCCTTTGCGCTTTCTCTTCGTAGGTAAGCAGATCCTCCTTGGCATCATGCACCTTGGCGAAAAAGTCCATGACATTGTGGGCCTTAATGATGCCACTCAGAAGCACCTTGCCCTGCTCTAGCGTAGCCATGCCAGGGTATGCAGTCGATTCATAATGCTCAAGCAGTCGCTCTATATCTTTTATTTCTTCTTTAGCCACGGATGAAAAGCGATCCATGATGCCGTCCTCGTCTGTGGGGGCGGAGGTGGTTCCAAAAACCTCTTTAAAGAGCATGCGTGCGTCGCGCAGGTGTTGCTCGGGTATGCGCGATCGCTTGCGCACCAAGAGCCGATCGGCATTGTCGCGCTTAGTTAAGTACTGAAACAAATCTGTATCAGAGGACTGAACTTGCTTTGACCCCATCTGCAACATGATTTCCTGCGCCTTAAAGTGCACCACAACAAGACCCCGCACATCGTTGGCTAGCCAGCCGTAAGGGGGCTTTTCGTAAAAATCTAGGAGGTGCTTGAGGGTGGTAGGAATGTTTCTGTGGGTGCTGGTAGATATATAATCCAGCAGTTCCTGCAAAGCAAGAGTGTTGGCTGTGGAAGACTCTTCGCCGAAGAGCCTAATTGCGTTTCCGTCACCGCTAATGAGCGATTGTAGATCGCGGTCGGTTTCAATGAACGTCTTAATGTATGAGAGCTTGCCGTATACGTTACTGATAAGTAGCGAGAAACCGTCGTTTATGCGCTCCGCTGGTTGTTTGGGGCTGATATCGAGCCTTTGGCCGTTAGCATACATGGCAGCGTGTCGTAGGGCTTCGATGAGCAGGCTACGCACGCGCTCTCTGCGCTCGGTTACCTCACGCAGCTTGCGAGAAATGATCTCGTCAGCGGCTCCGGAGGTGTTGGTGCCAGCGGTGCGCCGATGATATGTCTCAATTTTAAGGATTTCTTCGGCTTCCCTCAGCACTGTGTCGTCAGCAGGCAGCCGAATAATGAGAGTGTTATCCCGCGAAGTCATAAGCTTAAGCTCTTCGTCTGTGAGCTCTGTAGCCCTGTCGTAGTAGGGGGTAATAACCTTTAGGTTGATATCGTGCCGCTGCTGGGATAAGTAACGATCGTCGATAACCTTGTTAAATGAAAAGCTATACTTGGGACTATGACGGAAGCGGTTCTCAGAGTAGATTCCGCTGAATATTTCCTCGCCAATGTTAGCGACTATGGCTGATGAGTCGACAATGGTGTTTTGAATCTCCCGATTTACGTCTTGTTCTTCGTGGGTGAGGAATACGTACATAGAGCCGTTCTTCTGGATAAGGGTTTGGCGCAGTAGCTTCTTAAGAGCTTCTTCGATTTGCTTTTTGAGAGCGACCTGGTCGTCGTCTACATGGCGAATCATGAGCGTGGCGACATTCTCGAGTTTGGCCGGTACTTCCTTTACCCACTTAAGCATAAATAGCGTTTTAAGGACTTCGATATCAAAGGTATTTAGGTCGGCGTTATCTGTCGCATGAATGAACACAGTACGGATGCTGTGATCGAGGAAGGCCTCGATGGTTTGGAAGAAAGAATGAAAAGGAACCAAAGCCCCCAAGTCTGCTTCCGCGTGTGCAATGGCTGCCTCTTGGAAGGCGCTGAGCAACGAACGCTCGCCTTCGGCAAGGTGCGCACCACTGGCGCCATGGGTGCGGATGGCAGTGAATACCAACTGCAACAACCTGAACTGATAAGGAATAAAGGGATAGACCGCGACAAAGTCCTCCGGGCCTCTATACGCCTTCATGTCGGCTGTATCATTGGTGAAGGTGATGAGGTTCTTCAGGATGGCTTGCTTGTTAGAGTAAAGCAGCTCGAGGCTCTTGGCAGCAACAGCTTCCTTTAGCAACAGCCTCTTCTTGATGACTTCGTCTACATTGGCGCTAGAGAGGCTAAGGCGGGTATTGAAGCGCCCCTGGATCTTGGAGAAGTCGTTGCCCCTAACGCGGGTTACGGTGTCTATTTCCTGCTGGGAGGTAACTACCACCCACGCCTTACCACCGCAAAAGCTACCGAGATCTTCCACTACGGTTTGCAGGTTGAGCATTAGATTGGCGTTGTCGCCAATATACTGACCCATTTCGTCCACAAAAAAGATAACGTGATGATTCTTTCCTTTTTGCTCTATGTATTCTCTAACACGGTTGGCGAAGGCCTCGATGCTGAGGCTGAAGTTGTCTTCCGCTTTACCGGCCCAGGAGCGTGCAGCCTCAAGGCTCATATTGGTGGCCTCGGCCAGGGCTTGCGTAATCACATCTTGCTCAAAATAGAAGTCGTCCCGCATTTGCTCCCAAGGCGCCCCACGAAGCTCTGCGAACTTGGCTTTAAAGGCACCGTAAGTGCCCTCTTTAACCAGGCGTTGCTCCATGGCAGCTAACCAGGGCAGCGAGCTACTAAAGCCCTGCATCTCATTGAACACCTTATTGAAAACGCGCAGGATAGCCTCTCTATTAGTACTGCTATCTGTATCGGATTTGGAGTCTATGTTAAAAAGAATGACGTCGGTGCTGACGTTGCCGGCCTTGTACATTTCGGCTAGCGTGATAGGGTCGTCTATTTTATCTTTGAAGAAGTCTGTGGCTGGCTTGCCGTTGAGCTCTTTGTTCATAAGCAGGTAGGAAAGGATCTTTAGAAAATGAGACTTACCGCTGCCAAAGAAACCGGAAATCCACACACCCATTTTGTCGGTGTGTTGGTGAATGCTGCGGTTATATACTTCGAAGAAAGCACCAAAGTGCCTGCGAAGCTCGGCGGTGACCACATATTCTTCTAGCTCCTGATAAACGTTGACGCTGTCATCCTGGCCAATTTTGATTACGCCCTTGATATCTCTACTGATGTCGCGTTGAAACAGTTGCTTGACTGTAAGCATCTAAAACACTACCTTTCTACCAGCTTAAAAGCTCTGTAGTAGTTCTGATCGCTGATCTCATTAAACAGGTTGAGATCTTGCCCAGAATATGTTCCGGGGTAAAACACAATTAGCGGAACTTGGTCAATAACGGGGTGCAGTACATTAAGTACACTGTGGGAGCGGATTATGGGCCATGCTTTCCCAACACCGGTTAAGAACACGACGTCACAATCGTCGAGACGATTTTTTATGTATTGCACTACAAGGTCATCAGGTTGCGTGAGCCGTAATGTGCTACGGATGGCGCGAATGATGCCTTCGGAACCTTTTAGCCTCTCTAACTCAAAGGTCTTTTGCAGGTAGCCCTTGTCTTCAAGTGCTTTAATCATGATGTTGTATAGGTCAAACTCGACAACTCGCAGGCCCTGGGCCTTGGCGCGTTCCATCACAAAGGGTATATGCTCACGAACCACCAGCTCGTCTTGCGGGTCGTAGTCGAAGATATAGAAGCCTATTTCGTTGCCCAGTCCCTTGTTTTCGCGGAAGCGCTGGTGGGTCATGAGGGGCAGCAGCCTGTCGAGCCGCTGATGAATTGTCATGGCCATGCTACACCACTCCTACTAACGTCTTTACGTATACTTGATCGCCGATAGCCTCAAAGTGCTGCACCAAGTCAGCTTCCATGCCAGCACGGCTGATAATTACGCTGCGTGTTTTCTTCTCTGCTAAGCCGGACTCAATAAGCACCTTGCGGTAAACTTGCTCAAGCTTGTAATAGGTATAGTCGGCCCATGAGGCAACGACATCGCTTTGCTCCACCTTGCGTAAGAAGAAAGCGGCGAAGTCTTTAGGCATGATGACAGTGTCAAAGAAGACCAGCTTGTCGCGAAAGACCTCATACATGAACTCGAAGAAGAGCCGATCGGTCTTTAGGATGGTATAGAGCGCGATGTGCCGGCTGGTACTCAGATTGCCATAGACGAGCTTGTCCAACAAGTAGCTGTCGAGCACGGCGAGGCGCTCAGTGAGCGTTACCGCAATTTCTCTTTTTCGGCTCTCTGTATTCATGGCAAAGACGTTTTCGCTAACAGACTTTCCGATAATGTCCTTAGCCGAAAAACCCTGCAAAGACAGGCTTGCAGCCTTCTTTAGTTCCAAGTATAAGAAGGCCCGAGTCTTAAGTGTGGACCGATATTCTAACATTCACTTCCACATCCTGTTCTTCTCGTGGCCACTTTACATGTGGCCACGTTCAGTATAGCAGTATTTAATTGGGATGGGAAGGAACGACCAAAATTGGCCACTATCAGGTAGAAGACCGCAGCCTTGAGGTGCGGTCTTCTGCTATAGTGTGGTCTTCCTGAACACTAGATCCGTAGTCGTTATGAAGACCCCCTTCTGCACGGTGCATTTGCAGAACGCCTGCGAGCTACTGAAGCTCATGATACCTACAGAACTAGCCCAGCGCTTAGCCTAGATGTCGACAATATCCCAGTCTGTCTGATCATGCCGTCGATACCTGCGTCGCCGGAATTGCCAACCTCGTGATGACCAAGCCATCAGTTTGCTCGTTACATCTAACAGCCAGTTTCGCAATCTTATCAGTGAAGAGTCGGTAATCATTGCTAAAATAATGGCGGTCGAAGTCTCTTTCCCCCCAATATATGGGACGACTTTTGGAATCTACCTTAACTCCAGACTTTTGGTTCACCAGCAGGATGCCAGCAATTGGTCTATCTGTGAATGTACCTTGAAATGGTCTAACGCCATGCTCTAGCAGAAAGGAAAACCAAGTCTGAACGTCGATATTACTTGGTATGCAGCCATTCTGGTCATAAAACTTGTTTCGGATCTCAGCTTCATTTGCTTCCGTGAAAGTGGTTATTAATACTTTCTTGTCTTTGATTTTTGATGCTTCTTTTACTATGTAGGTAGTCTTTCCGGATCCTGCAGCGGCTATAATCAGCCTATTTGCCATTTTTAACTGCATCAGTTATGTAGTCAGGGAAATTCATCGTCTCCTTAGTTTCTAATATCGCCAACGCACAATCTGTTTTATGACGCCTCATATATTTACGCAGGTCATCCTCGCAAGTATACGATGTGCCGAAGACTCCATTTAACACTTGGAGACTATTAGCTTTGAGTAATTTTGATTCAAGAGTATTGTAGTTATAAACAGAATCTCCAATTTTTAGCTCTCCGGCGTCAACAACGGAGTCATAGAAAATCTCAATACTCGGCTTTTTGTTTTCTCCTAGATATTGGGCATATTTATTCTGCAATGCCTCTACAGAACCATCATTGTCTGTTACAACCGTTGTGTGCTTACCTAACTTTTCAGCCAGTTCTAAAAATCTTAAAAAGGTTAGGCCCACAGAAATTACATCAGTACCCATTTCAATGGGCAAGTGTCCATCATGCTGAAGCATAAATGCTTTTTGAATTACTAATTCGTCAGAATCTCCTTCAACCAAAATAGCTTTATCACACAGCAGGAAACGCAGGGTATCATAGCCGGCGATCTTTTCAAAAAACTCTTTCGTCTGTTCAGTTACGTCGTTAAATCTAACCGTATCTTTCTTGTTAATAAGAATTAACCGGTCTAGCCCAAGCTTGTTCGCAACGAAGCTACTATGGGTTGTCATAATGATCTGCTTGTCCCCAAATGTTTGCTTTACACAAGAGATGAGCCGATTCAGATTTGTATGTGATAAGTGGTTTTCTGGCTCCTCAAGTAAGATTACTCCTGCGTGCTTCGCTTTATTAGTTGAAAAAGCAAGTTCGGTTTTGACAATGCACTGTGTTCCTTTGCCAGCAAAGTGAAACGGTATGCTATCTAATTCTGTAACCACGCTGTTCTCCCAAGCATTCTTAGTAGTCAGTTCCACGGAAATCTGAATTGACTTATCAGACAAGCGTTTTTCTCGGTTAATCTTTTCATTAATTGCTTTAATGGAATCATCTCTCATGAAACCATCCCTCATACGGCGATGCGCTTGTGAAATATTGATAATGTCTTTTTGCTCCAAGTTGTCTCGAATGATTCTAGATATATATACGTCAGAACCATTTTGATATCTGTAATTCGATTGTGTTTGGCAAGTAAGAATTGCATAGAGTGGCAGCTAATTTGTGCATAGCGTCCTGTCGTGTTTCCTTCTCCCTTCCCCCCCTAGGGGGGGAAGGGAGAATTTGCTATTACTGGTATCGGGGTTGTTTTCGGCCAAGCGCTTCTTTGTATCTATAGCTCTCGCCTGAGAAAGCTAGTATGTGTGAATGGTGCACCAACCGATCTATGAGTGCGTGGGTTAGCC
>Ga0207951_100078_pt1 | contig 73093 bp, 74 predicted proteins | sample Subbio12Aug_8Bad_FD_184830 | JGI IMG/M metagenome (GOLD analysis project Ga0207951, IMG submission 184830) | Serpentinite rock and fluid subsurface biosphere microbial communities from McLaughlin Reserve, California, USA - CR12Aug_8Bad (SPAdes) | ecosystem: Environmental > Terrestrial > Deep... | reverse complement strand
CCCTGCCTCTAATTAGGGTTTTAAAGGACTACTTCAACCTGAACTTTTCCGGCGCGATCAGCGTGAGCGGTGATTGTTACCTTAGTGCCTGCAGGAGCCTTGACTAACCACTCCACCTTCTTCTCGCTGCGGCCAGGCAGATGGCCTACCTCGATCTTACTTTTGGGGGACACAACTTCTCCCTGATAGGTAATCAGCTCCGCCTCTACTGGCTTGGCAAACTTGTTGCGCGCCGCCAAGTCGGAACCACTAGAGGGCAAGTAGCCAGTATTGACCACTGCAGCTGTGATGCGGTAGACATCCTCGCCTACCTTCTCGGTTTTAATCTTGTTGAGCTTGAGTTCGGGGAGAGCGTTGATGTGCGCAAATGTAAAGTTCATGTTGTTGCGGCATTCTTCCTCTAGGAACTTGTGGGGGGGGTTCTGCCACACGTATTTAATATCCCAACCACCAATTTCTACATCATTTAGCTGAGGATGAGTAAAGGGAGCCCAGTTTATAAAGCCTTGGCCTTCAAGTTCTTTGTCGTTCCATTCTAGTATCTTGAGCTGGTCAGCCTCGCGCTCCTTCTCTGTCTTGTTCATTTCTACCACGAAGCTCTTGCGTTCGATGCCAGCACGGTGGAGGAGATCCCATAGCTCTGTAGACCAGCAGATTAGCCCTTGGTGCTCATACAGCCAGTCCATGTAGATACCCTTCATCGGGTTGCTCTTGTCCATAGTGAAGCCCTCAAATACGGAGATATGCGGATACCCGGTATGTTGCTTCCCAGCTTCACCTATGGACTTATAGGCCTCGCGGTCTACAGTAGGCAACTTTGAATCGTCCTTAGTACAAAAAGGACGTAGATGCACACCGCCTGTAGTATGATAGCTCTGCGCACCAGCAATGTTCTTTTGCTTGACTACAAACTCCGCCACTGAACGAGTTTCGGGCTCGGATAAGGGGTACGGACCCGCGCCTGCTTGTCTAGACTCAATATCCCAGTTGGCGGGGAAGTTACGGTTAATATCAAGCCCCCAGCGGGAGCGAGGCTGTTTTACTTCTACACCGTCAAAGTTTTTAATGTAGCCCTCGGGGTATACCCGATAAAACTCGCCCACCCTATCATCGGGACCACGGCGGATCATCAGACGGGGATCTTTGTCCGAGACTTTCCAGTCGCCAAAACCATCCTTAACACGCATTTGTAGGATTAGGCCGTCGCCGTTAATATCTTCGCCGTGCAGACCGTCTTGGTCCTCATCAAAGGGATAAGGGCGTACCGAGCTGCGCAACATAAACGGCGAGGTTAAGTAGAGCTCAGAACCGTCGGCACTAACGCGTGGGAGCAGGTAAAGAACCTTACTGTCTACAACGTCAGTGATCATCGGGTCGATGCCATAATTGGCTAGCGTATGGTTAATGGTATACAGCACTACTGCCGATCCTGTTACTTCACCAGCATGGAAGTTAGCGTCAATGTAGTAGCCCGGTTTGTCTTGGCCGCAGCCTGTAGTGGAATTGGTGATTTCGAGCATCCACATTTCGCGCCCCTCGTAGGTCTGGCCGATACTATAAAGCTTAGTCAGTATGGGGAACTCTTCGTTGTAGCTCTTAAGCAGATTATAGATTTCTTCGTATTTGTAGTAGCGGTCGGGTTGGTAGATGGTTTTCATGGGGAGGACCTCCTTGTAACATATAATCAAAGATCAAAAATCCAAAGGCTACGGGCGCTTTCCGCTATCTAATACCCGACAGCATTGCTGAGTAATGCGATAGGGCGCTGTCCGCTTGTGGGGACGGATCATCACAACTCACTAATCACTAACCAGGCAATGCGGCGTAGAGCCCGTGGCAATCACGAGTCCAACGCCTAGAACAACTGGGAACTGGGCACTGAGAACTGGGGACGACCCCGCTTTCCGCCGCCATGTGCCCTGCGCTATGTGCCTCTATAAGTCAATTATGCGCTCTGCCTGCCCGGCTTTTTCGCCGGAGACGCGGACGGTGACTTCTCCGTAGCCTTTTACCGCCCACTCGACTTTGCGCTGGGCGAAACCGGGTAGGTGGCCTAATTCTTGTTTGAGTTTGCATCCTACAACTTGCATTCCCTCAGGCAGTATAAGCTCGGCTGTTACTGGCTTAGCGACACGAATCTTAAGAGCCATTTCGGTAACGTTGGTAGGTAGATAACTTGCATTGACTACCCCTAACGATACGAGATGAGTAGCTGTGTCCTGCTGCTCGATAGTGACAGTTGTGATGCGCATCTCGGGTAGTGCTAGAGCGTGGCGCAGGGTAAAGATGCAGTTACCCTTTATCTCTTCTTCGATGAGATGAGGTGGAATGTTTTGCCGCACGGTTTTTGGCAACCACCCGCCGATTTCTACCTCTCCGAGCTGAGGATGAGTGAAGGGGCGCCAATTAACAAACCCCTCTCCACCGAGCTCCCGATCATTCCAAGCTAAGAGTTTAAGCCCGTCCTCTTCGCGTTCTTTGTCTGTCTTTTCGGCATTAGCCCTAAAACCGCGCTTTTCTATCCCAGCGCGCTTGGGCTTATCCCACAGTTCTATTTCAAACCCCATTACGCCTAGCGCTTCGTACACCCACTCTAGGTAGCTGCCGACCTCAGGGCGCTCTGGGTTATAGGTAAAGTCTCGGTAGACGTTGACTACGGGGTAACCCGTTTCTTCTGTACCCATCTCTCCAATTACTTTATACAACTGCAAGTCAGACTTAGGCACCTTACTGTCCTCCGCAGTACACATAGGCCGGAGAATAACACCCCCGGTAGTGTGGTAGGACATCGAGCCCCCGATGTTGGGATGCTGTATAAACCAATCTGCCACGGCCTTAATCTCTGGCTGGGAGAAAGGATAATCTCCTGCGCCGTGCTGCCTATGGTCAGGCTTCCAATTAGTAGGGTAGTTGCGGTTATAGTCTATGCTCCATAGAGGCCGAGGCATTTTGACCTCGTAACCATCATAGTTCTTGATCATGGCTTCAGGGTAGATGAAGTAAAACTCGCCTATCAATTCGTCTGGGGCCCGCCTAGCCATAAGACGTAAGTCTCGCTCAGATACCTTCCAGTCGCCCATGGGGTGCCGCAACCGCATTTGCAGGATGTGACCATTATTGTCGACATCATCAAAATACATCCCGTCCTGGAGTTGTGCTTCTGGCCAAGACGACGGACTGGAGCGCAAACTCTTGGGACTCGTTAAATACACTTCACTACCGTCGACTGTGATGCGCGGCATGACATATAGAGTGCGCTCATCTAGCACCCGCGTGCAAAGCGAGTCCACTCCATAGTTAGTTAACAGATACCAAATAGTATAGAGCGAAGCCGCACAACCTGTTACCTCTCCAGCATGGTGATTTCCCTTAATAAAATAGGCTGGCCTTTTGCTACGGATCGTTCCTTTATTGCTACCTAGCTCCATCACCCACAGCTCCCGCCCTGCGGGGCTCGTTCCTGCGGAATGTAGCGAACATAAATCGGGGTGCGCTAGCGCTAACTCGTTGAGGTGAGTAGTCAGTTCGGCGTAAGTGTGAAAACGCGTGAAATCTATTTTGCTCATATGGCACCCCCCTATAGCGTTATAGCAGTGCTGGCATTCCCAGCGCGTGGTGCTCTAGCGCATACTGTAATGATCGAACCGGACTGAGCTTTAATCAGCCACTCAACTTTTTTAGTAGTGTTAAACCCGCCATGGCTAGAACGACCCGGTAAATGACCTAACTTGTGCTCGGCAGGTCCCTGTAGGATGTGTGCTCCAATCAGCTCAACTTCAACAGGGCGGGCTACTTGAGCCCGTATGGCGGCTTCAGAGCCTGATGTGGGTAGGAACCCAGTATTCTCTACCCCCACTACAACGCGATAAGTATCAGTTGAGAGTGGTTCTACCCTGACTTTAGTAATACTAAGCCTCGGCACAGTGGCCGCTAAGGCTAAGGAAAAGAGCATATTCTTATGGCACTCGTCTTGCAGTAACTCTGTAGGCGGGTTTTGCTGTACTGTCTTAGGTAGCCAGCCGCCAATTTCAACTGCGCCCAGTTGAGGGTGATCGAATGCTGTCCAGGGTACAAACCCCTTACCAGACAAGACCTCATCATTCCACTTGAGTAACTTAAGGCTGTCTGCCTCTCGCTCCGCATCTGTCAATTCCACCAGTTGCTTCAGGGTACGCTTAGGTAGGTCAGCGCGGCCTGCCATATCCCATAGTTCGGTGGCGAAACAGACAATGCCCAGGTTATCAAAAGAGAAATCAATGAAGCTCCCTGCTGAAGGTCGATTGGGATTAACAGTGAAGCTTTCGAAAATGGACCACGTCGGGTACCCCGTAAGCTCTTTGCCTCGCTCACCAATTGCTTTCATAGCGGCTAGATCTGTGCTAGCAATAGTCTTATCAGCCCCGGCACAGCGTGGTCTCAAGATAATTCCCCCGCTGGTGTGGTAACTTAGGGCGACAGCGATATTGGGATGGCTTAAGAAAAAGTCGCCCACCGCTCTAGTCTCGGGCTCTGAAAAAGGATACGGTCCAGCACCTTGTTGCTGAACTTCAGGCTTCCAATTTCCCGGGTAATTGCGATTAAAATCAAGACCCCATTTAGGCCTGGCGGGTTTAACATCGTATCCGTTAAAGTTTACAATGTGGCCCTCGGTGTACACTCGGTAAAACTGTCCTTCTCGGTCGTCTGGTGCACGCCTCACCATTAGGCGAGGGTCTCCCGCTGAGACCTTCCACTCCCCGTTCTCGTCGTTGATACGCATCTGCAGAATATTGCCGTCGCCGTCGATATCTTCGGGTAGTAGTCCCTCTTCATCTGGTGGCAATGGGTACGGCCGCACACTGCTTCTGAGCATGTAGGGAGTGGTAAGATAGAACTCGGCCCCATCGGGGCTTACTCGGGGCAAAACGTAAAAAACTGATGTATCAAGTAAATACGTTATCTTAGGATCTGCGCCGTGGTTATTTAGCACGTAGTCAATAGTGTAGAGGCAGACCGCCGAGCCTGCTACTTCCCCGGCATGGTGATTCCCATCGATATACACGCCTGGCTTGTCTTCTGCGCCACCCGTAGAGTAGTTGGTCAGTTCAAGGACCCATAGCTCCCGTCCTTCAAAGCTCTTCCCTACGGAATAAAGCTTAGTCAGATGGGGGTATTCAGTTGCATAAGAGTTAAGAGCTTGAACGAGCTGATCATACTGGAGATACTTCCACTCTAGTCCCACATATTTCGCCTCCCAAAAGGGTTTTTATTTATTTTCGCATTTTGGTCCTTGAATCCTGCCGCTGTCAGAAATTTTCGGCAGGTGATTACGAGTAAGTCACGAAAGTAACTTTAAACATACAAATTGGGGGACTTGGCATGCGCCTTTCGCTTCGTTGGCAAGTATTTATGTTGGTTCTGGGGGTGATGATTGCCTCTCTAGCTATTGCCGGAATAATGGTTACCCAGACCATCTCGGATATTCTCCGGTACCATATAGGTATGCAAGCCTTGGGGGTGGCTCAATCCGTAGCAGAACTTCCCGTTGTGCGTCAGTGGGTAGGGAAACCGGGCGGCGACGCCTACATTAGACCATTAGCTGAACAGATCCGCCTGCGTACAGGCTTCGAAATCCTAGTGGTGATTGACACCGATTCAGTGCGGTACACTCACCCCGTACCCGAGCGCATTGGTCAGAAGTTCGTGGGTGGAGATGAGGGCAAAGCTCTCCTAGGAGAAGAGTATATCTCACAAGCCATAGGTACGCTGGGCCCATCACAGCGTAGTTTTGCTCCTATCTATGGCTATGCTGGGCAGGTTGTTGGGGCTGTAATGGTAGGCGGCTTAATACCTAGCTTAGAAGCCCAGCTTGTACCGGTACGAGGCGCTATTCTTGCCGCTCTAGCTGTCGGTATGGCTGTTGGGAGTGTAGGCGCGGGCCTACTCAGCGGACATATCAAGGCCACCCTCTATGGTATGGAACCAGAACAAATTGCCTCTGTGCTGCACAGCCGTGAAGCCATTCTCCAATCAGTCCGAGAAGGTATTATAGCCGTGGACAGAAATGGTCTTATTACTCTTATGAATGATGTTTCCAAAGATTATCTGGGACTGGATGAAGGAGTAATCGGAAGACCCATAAACTTAGTAGTACCTAGCACCCGCCTACCCCAAGTATTGCAGAGCGGTCAGGCAGAATACGACCAAGATCAAATAATGGGAGAAGTGCGGGTTGTGACTAACCGCCTCCCGATTGTAGTCGAAGGTAAGGTCGTAGGGGCGGTAGCAACCTTTCGCGATCGCAGGGAAATTGCACGCTTAGCAGAAGAGCTAAGCGGTGTACGTCGCTACATTGAGGCGCTCCGTGTGCAAACACATGAGTTCTCCAATAAACTTCATACTATTTCTGGACTTATACAATTAGGGAACCATGACGAAGCCATAGATTATATACACACCGTTCACACTAAACACAGCGGTCTCACTGGTGGGGTTTTGGCTCGGATAAACGACCCAGGCGTTGCAGCGATAATCATCGGTAAGATTGGTAGAGCCAATGAATTGGGCATAAGGCTTGAACTCTCGATAGATAGTAAGTTAGAAGCCTTGCCCACTGAGCTGCGGCAAGCCGTCACTGCTATTGTCGGCAACCTCGCAGACAATGCGCTCGAAGCTTTAGCTAGTAATTTACGTGATAACCCTCTCGTGCTCTTACGCCTACAGCAGACCGAGTTACTACTAACCATAGAAGTAATGGATAACGGCCCTGGCGTCTCTGAGCGAGACAAGAGTAAGATTTTTGAATTCGGATTCTCGACCAAGGCGCAGCAGAATCGCGGCTTGGGGCTTCACATCATAAACACTATCGCCACGACTTGTGGCGGCGAGATTAAGGTGGAGTCTGAGCCAGATGTGCTGACACATTTCACTATAACCCTACCGATGTGTAAAGGATGTGAAGCTGGTGGACATTAGAGTGCTAATAGTCGATGATGACCCCATGGTAGCGCACCTGCATGAACGCGCCATTGATGCCCTGTCACGCTTTAATGTCGTGGGCATTGCCAATAACGGACGCCAAGGTTTAGAAATGGCCGAAGCCTCGCATCCGCATCTGGTTATCCTGGATGTGTACATGCCCGAGATTGATGGTATAGAAATGCTCAAGCAACTACGCTCTTTGCGCTACCCCATTGATGTTATCCTCATAACAGCAGCCCGTGAGGCTGAACAACTACAAGAGGCGACGCGCTACGGTGCACTAGACTTTATAATTAAGCCTTTTAAACTGCAACGCCTACAGGATACTCTACGTGTATACGCGGAAAGATTTGACCTCCTGCATTCAGCTGACAGATTGTCGCAGCCAGATGTGGATCGACTGCTGCATCAAGACGAAGTAGAAGCTACGCAGTCTGTAACCCTCCCCAAAGGACTTAATGAGCTGACTCTAGGCAAGGTTCGCACTTGCTTGGTTCAATCTGCCGTCCCCCTCTCCGCAGAGCAGGCGGGACTGGGTTGCGGGGTTTCGAGGATTACCGCACGACGGTATCTAGAGTATCTTGTGGAGCAAGGTACCGCCCGCGTTGACCTGTCTTACGGCACAGGACGACCATCACGTCAGTATTCCGTATCTAAGTGAACAAAATGACCAAAAGCAACAATAGCACCAAAACGGTGCTAATTGCCAGATAACTGTTAATCTGTAGTCAAGATATTCAATTTTGGAGGTGCTTTTTATGTCATTAAGAGAAGCCGCCCTAAAACTACACGAAGAGTACAAGGGCAAACTCGAAGTTGTCAGCAAAGTTGCGGTAACTAATAGGACCGAATTATCAATAGCGTATACCCCTGGAGTGGCAGAGCCCTGCAAAGAAATCCATAATAACCCCGCTGACGTTTATCGCTACACCACCAAAGGCAACATGGTTGCTGTAGTTACCGATGGCACTGCGGTGTTAGGTCTAGGGGACATTGGGCCTGCCGCAGCCTTACCTGTAATGGAAGGCAAGGCCGTACTGTTTAAAGCCTTTGCTAACGTAGATGCATTTCCTATCTGCTTAAACACCAAGGACGTAGACGAAATCGTTCGCACGGTAGAGCTCATAGCACCATCCTTTGGTGGAATTAACCTAGAGGACATTGGCGCACCACGCTGCTTTGAGATTGAGCGTAGGCTTAAGGAGCGCCTCGATATTCCCGTATTCCACGACGATCAGCATGGTACGGCTATAGTAGTGCTGGCCGCATTGGGTAACGCCCTGAAAGTAGCCAAGAAAAACATGAGCGAAGTTAACGTCGTCATTAACGGTGCAGGATCAGCCGGCATTGCCATTGCTAAACTATTACTTCGAGCAGGGTTTAACCATCTGCTACTTTGCGACAAACAGGGCATTCTTGTTCCGGGCGTAGCATCAAATAATCCTGCCCAAGAAGAGATGGCTCAGATCACCAATTCTGCGGCCAGAAGCGGTCAGCTAGCCGACGCACTCAAGGGTGCAGACATCTTTATAGGCGTTTCGGCTGCTAATGTTGCCACCCGCGAAATGATAGCCGGTATGAACGAGGGAGCTATTGTATTTGCTATGGCCAACCCTGTACCTGAGATTATGCCGGATGAAGCCAAGGCTGGTGGAGCTTTAGTTGTGGGCACAGGCCGCTCGGACTTCCCCAACCAAGTGAACAACGTATTGGCCTTTCCTGGCATCTTCCGCGGAGCACTAGACGTGCGCGCCAAGGACATTACTGAAGATATGAAGCTCGCGGCCGCTTATGCCATTGCTGACGTAATTAAGGAAAGTGAGCTCACACCTGAATATGTAATACCAGACGTTTTTGACCTTCGCGTAGCGTTAGTAGTAGCAAAGGCTGTGGCTGACGTAGCTGTGAAGACGGGGATGGCGAGGGTTTAACGGCGAGGGTGCACATAGCTTATGGCACATAGCACAGGAGCGGGTGCCCAGTTCCCAGCATTTTATCGTGTAGCCACGAGGCACCGACTCGTGGAAGTCCTCCGCATGTCAGTGCTGGCCCCGCACCCTAAAGGGTGCTCGTGATGCGGCTACACGACCGGAAGGCAGAAAACGTTCAATTACAACAAGCCCAGGTGCAATGCACTTGGGCTTTCTTCTTTTAGTTATAGGACCAATCTTTGGGGTCTACTAGTAGCCAGCAGCCAGGAGCTGAGATCATGCGCCATGTGCTCTGTGCTATGCGCTGCGCGCCACTATGGCTATGTGCTATGTGCCATACGCTATGTGCCGTCTCCTGCTTACTAAACGAACAAAAGTAACAATAGCTACAAAAGAGTACGAATTATTAGAAAATTTGATAGTTTAGAGATGCAGAATATGCTCCTTAAATGTGAGCAGAAAAATAAAAGGAGGACTAGTGTAATGGCTATAAACTCGAAAACCATTAAAGCCCCCACGGCAGCCAAACATTTCACCCTGGCTGGCTTAACAATGCCCATCTTCATTCCAGCTGCCGCCCTTGTCGGTTTTGCCGCCTACAGGAACTGGCTACCTGGTAACATGATCGGTGCTTGGGCATTCATGATTCTACTAGGTGCTATACTTAACGAAATCGGCAACAGGCTTCCAATCGTTAAAGATTACCTCGGCGGTGGTCCAATTGTTATCATTTTCGGTAGTGCCGCCATGGTAACCTATAAACTGATGCCGGCAACAACTATAAAACTGGTGGATACTTTTATGAACGGCCATGGCTTCTTAAACTGGTATATTGCAGCACTTATTACCGGTAGTATTCTCGGTATGAGTCGCGGACTACTTATCAAGGCTGCTGCAAGATATTTTCCTGCAATCTTCGGCGGTATTATTGCTAGCCTAGGGCTTGTCTCAATAGTAGGCGCCGTTACTGGCTACGGCTGGAAAGAGGCCCTGTTCTTTATTGGCATCCCCATTATGGGCGGTGGTATGGGTGCGGGAGCAGTTCCTCTTTCGCAAATCTATACAAACGCATTTGGGCAGGACTCATCTACCCTTTTGAGCATCATGGTGCCTGCGGTCGCGATGGGCAATGCTCTTTCAATTATCTCAGCTGGTCTGCTCAATCGCTTTGGCAAAATTAGGCCTGCATTCTCCGGCAATGGCCAGCTCATGATCGGTGATAAGGGAGCAGAAGCAGTCAAGGAGTCGGAAAAGGATGACCGCCAAGGTGTAGACTTTGAGATGATGGGCGTAGGTCTAGTGCTTGCCTCTTGTTTCTTTATTCTAGGTATAGTGCTCGGAAAGTTCATACCGCAGATCCACGCTTTTGCACTTATGATAATTGCCGTAGCAGTGGTTAAGGCTCTCGGTATTATGCCTCGCAAGTATGAAGTCGGTGCCTACCAATGGTTCCAGTTCGTGATGAAGAACTTCACCGGAGCGCTTCTCATCGGTATCGGCGTAGCTTTCACTAGCCTGCCAGAAATCATCCAAGCATTTACCCCACAATATATTATTCTTGTTTTCGTGACCGTTGCTGGCGCCATTGTAGGCGCAGGTTGGGTTGGTAAATTGGTTGGCTTCTACCCCATCGAATCCGCCATTACCGCGGGTCTCTGTATGTCAAACATGGGTGGTACCGGCGATGTGGCTACCCTCTCCGCTGCAGAACGCATGGAGCTAATGCCTTTTGCACAGATCTCCTCCCGTATCGGTGGGGCAATAATGCTGTTGCTAGCAAGTTTGCTCACGGCGATACTACTCTAGGAGCCACCAGCTGACTGCCTCTAGCCGCCAGCTAGGTATCGGCCAACAGACATCAGCCTTCAGGAGGCTCGTTCTTCTAAAGACTGAAGCCTGACGACTGAGGACTAAAGACTAAAGTCTCACTCGCACCTTGAAATAGCTAATGGGCTGAAGTCCCTAAATACGATATAGTTGTAGGGACGTAGAATTCTACGTCCCTATTGCTTTATTACGATAGCAAGGAGGGTTACTGTTGGAAGTGAAAATTGGAAGGGCTGGAAGCTTGGAAAGCTGCGACGTATTGATCACTGTGTTTCCACAAGCAGCAGGTGGATTAGATATAAGGATTGCCAGTATAGTGGAACAGCAATTTGGCGAGCAGATTCGTGTTGTAATCGAAAATACCCTAGCAGAAACTTCAGTCCATGATGCAGTTATAGAAGTCAGGGACCGCGGGGCTTTCGATTATGCCATTAAGGCTCGCCTCCTGACAGCATTAGGTCGCGCAGGCTTAGTGAAGGGAGCTAGAAATGAATGAAGAACCTTCGCTCGCTGCTATTTGTGCCCGGCAACAACCCGGCCATGCTACAGGCAGCCGGTTTTCTCGGCGCTGACGCTGTAATTTTAGATTTGGAAGACGCCGTTGCCATGAATGAGAAAGATGCCGCCCGACGACTCGTAACTGAAGCTCTAACACATTTAGACTTTGGGTCAGCAACTGTGATAGTTCGTGTTAATGGACTGGATACAGCATTTGGAGCTGATGACATTAGGGCCATATGCACCACCCGCACCGAAGCGATTTTACTGCCTAAAGCTACTGCTGAACGTATTAGTGAGGCGGATGCGCTGATGGCTCGTACAAACCTCGAACTTATTGCTTTGCTAGAAAGCGCACTCGGTGTAGAAATGGCTTACTTTGTGGCCAAAGCGTCACCCAGAGTTCAAGCGCTTTTCTTTGGAGCCGAGGACTTTACTGCCGATATGGGCGTACCCCGCACCAAGCAAGGTCACGAAATTGAATTTGCCCGAGCACGCGTAGCATTAGCCTGCCGGGCCGCAGGAGTACAGGCGGTAGACACCCCCTTTACAGATACTAATGACCCGGACGGTTTCACGCAGGATGTTCTAAGGGGCCGTGTGTTAGGGTACACAGCCAAGGCTCTCATCTCGCCACGTCACGTCATGCCCCTGCACGATCTGCTCCAACCGGACCCAAGCGAAGTTGCTCAGGCTCACCGCATTGTGGATGCCGCTGAGGAGGCATTTGCCGCGGGTATAGGTGTTTTTAGCCTAGAAGGAAAAATGATTGACGCACCCATCATCAACCGCGCCAAGCATATCTTGAGCTTAGCCGCTCTCTACGGAGGTGGTCGCTAATGAAGCGCATATTACCTAGCTACATTGAACATCTCGGCGAGGTAACCCCGTTTACCTACGCCTGGGATATGACGCCCCCGACTCACCTTGCTCCCAGGTATTGCTCTTTTAGCAAGCCTGGTAACAATAAATTACTACCTAACCTGAGGGAAGCTATTCGGCAATCAGACCTGCGCGACGGGGGTACGGTTTCTTTCCATCATCATTTGCGTAACGGCGACTACGTAATGAACATGGTAATGCAGGAAATCGCTGCCCTAGGCCTGAAAGATATCAGAGTAGCCGCTAGTTCCATCTTCCCCATCCACGCGCCTCTGGTTGATTTGATTCGTTCTGGCGTGATAACTGCAATTGACACCAATTATATGGTAGGCCCTGTGGCGGAGGCGGTAGCACACGGATTATTGCATAAGCCTGCCGTTATGCGTTCCCACGGCGGTCGCCCACGTGCTATTGAAACTGGCGTGCTCAAGATTGACGTAGCCTTCATAGCTGCACCGACAGCTGATGTGGGGGGGAATATTAACGGTGTCCACGGCCCTTCTGCCTGTGGCTCGTTGGGGTATGCAGTAGCTGATTCGCAGTATGCCAAAACCGTTATTGCTATCACCGATAATCTAATACCCTTTCCCATCGCGCCCATCAGCATACCAGGAACCAACGTTGACTATGTTGTAGTAGTATCAAAGTTAGGTGACCCAAAAGGAATAATCTCAGGTACTACTCGTATCACCAAGGATCCCCTTGGTCTCATGCTAGCTGAAACAGCCACCAAGATAGTCCAAGGAGCCGGGCTATTGAAGGAAGGGCTTTCGTTGCAAACGGGTGCCGGTGGTGCATCACTTGCAGTGGCCGCATTTATGCGCCAAGAAATGATCAAACGCAAGATCCAGGGAAGCTTTGCCCTCGGCGGTGTTACCGGCTATTTTGTGCAAATGCTCAAAGAAGGGCTCTTCCAACGGATACTTGATATTCAGTGTTTTGACTTAGATGCCGTAGAGTCTCTACGCGATAATCCCAATCATATCGAAGGCTGTGCCTCCTTCTACGCTAACCCTCTAAACAAAGGAGCTGCAGTCAACTATCTCGATGTGATGATTCTCGGTGCTACAGAGATAGACACGAACTTTAACGTCAATGTCACTACTGGCTCTGACGGGATGATTATGGGTGGTTCGGGTGGTCACAACGACACTGCGGCAGGCAGCAAGCTTTCAATTGTAGTCACTACAGCTACTCGCGGCAGGCTGCCTATCGTGGTTGACGAGGTTACGACTATTACCACCCCCGGTGAGACAGTAGACGTATTAGTTACCGAGCTCGGTGTAGCTGTCAACCCCAGACGCAAGGAGCTCGAGCCAGCCCTAAGAAACCTAGGTATTAAGGTACGCGACATCAATGACATTAGCGCAGAGGTTTACCGCCGCACCGGCAAGCCTAAACCTTTCTCCCCCGGAAAAAGAATCGTGGCAGTGGTAGAATACCGCAATGGGCAGATAATTGATGTGATTAGAGAACAAGGGCGTTAGCGCTTTCCGCTTGCAGCTTGCCGCCTAGGGGAACGAAACGAATCACTACAATCACTAAGGCAGTGCAGTGAGCTGTGAGCGCTGAGCATTGAGCACACTGCGGCCAACTGAAAGCTGGGCACTGGGAACTGGCAACTGGGAACGACCTCGTTAATCTATTAAAGGAGGCAAAACTGTGCATGCTTTAGAGAAGATCCTAGCCCGTGCCGCGGGTGTACCCGCGGTCAAAGCGGGAGAAATCGTAAATGCGAAAGTCGACTTAGCCGAAGTCAACGACCTGTACCTTCAGGTTCTTAAATCATTCCATGAAATGGGTGGCACAAAGGTCCACGACCCTAACAAAGTTACATTCGTGCTGGATCACTATGCTCCAGCTCCTACTATTCAATCTGCAGCCAACCAAAAGGCTATGCGGGAGTTTGTATGGGACCAAGGTATCCCCCATCTCTTTGATATCGATGCTGGCGTATGTCACCAAGTCATGCCCGAAGCAGGGCTCGTCTTTCCTGGCATGCTGCTAGTAGCAACCGATTCCCACACTACCACTCATGGAGCTTTCGGAGCTTTTGGCACTGGCGTAGGCGCTACTGACTTGGCCTGCATTCTACTCACCGGAGAACTGTGGCTAAGGGTACCTGAAGTCATTAAGGTTGAGCTAACCGGTACATTACCACACGGCGTTATGGCCAAAGATGTCGTTCTACACGTTTTAGGTAAACTAAAAGCGGATGCCGCCGCTTACAAGGCTGTGGAATACACAGGCGAAGTGGTTAAAAATCTCGGGATGGCTGAGCGTATGGTGCTCTGCAATATGGCTGTGGAAATGGGCGCAAAGACCGCCTATATCGCGCCTGATGAAGTAACCCGCGCGTACCTCGAACCACGCTTGGGCTATTATCCTGTGGTGCCTACAACTGATTCAGACTACGTCTATGTAGCAATGCACTCTTTTGATGTCACAGACTTTGAACCGCAACTGGCTGCCCCACACAGCGTCGACAACTTGGTGGGCATTAGCGAAGTAGCCGGAATCAAGGTAGATCAAGCGTTTATCGGAACTTGTACCGGCGGGCGTGTTGAAGATATTGCTGTAGCAGCAGAGATATTAAAGGGCAAGAAGATATCTCAGCGCACCAGGCTCGTTATTATCCCCGCTTCGCGCGAGGTATTTCTCACCGCAACTAAGCTAGGCTACGTGGAAACACTGATCGAAGCAGGAGCTACATTCTCTACGCCAGGCTGCGGCCCTTGTTTGGGTGCGCACCAAGGAGCACTAGCCCCTGGCGAAGTGTGCGTAACAGCTTCTAGCCGCAACTTCCCGGGCCGCATGGGCAGCACACAAGCAGAGATCTATGTCGCTTCCCCCGCAGTCTGCGCTGCATCTGCCCTGGAGGGTAAGCTAGCCGACCCTCGCAAGTACCTCTGCAAGGAGGCTGCAACTAATGAGTATTAAGGGCAATGCCTTTGTCTTTGGTAAGAACATCGATACTGATCAGATCTATCCCGGGCGCTACCTAGAGTTATTCGAACCCGCTGATGTAGCTAAGCACGCCATGGAAGGCGTTAACTCTGAGTTTACAAAGCAGGTACAGGCAGGCGACGTAATCGTAGCTGCCACTAACTTTGGCTGTGGCTCAAGCCGCGAGCATGCTGCCATTACCATTAAGCATTCCGGTGTAAGCGTGGTAGTAGCTGAATCCTTTGCCCGCATCTTCTATCGCAACTGCATTAACCTTGGGGTGCCGCTGTTGGTATGCCCAAGGGTTAGCGAGAAGGTTACAGAGGGAGATAGCGTAGAAGTGAACCTAATGACGGGCGAAGTAAAAAACCTCACCCAAGGAGTTACCCTACAAGGTGAGGCGCTGTCGGCCCATGCCATGGCCATTATTGCAGCCGGCGGCGTTAAACCGATGTTTAAGGCCAAGTACGGGCAGTAGACGTAAGGGGGAGGGAACCTGAGAAATTGAACCACCTTACAGATAAAGACCTGTGTCGTGATTGGGTGTTTGCAGCCCGGCAGCATGTATCATACGGGCAGACTGTTGGAGCGCTGCACTTTGTTCTGTGTACGCTCTACTAGGAACTATGAACTAGGCTCTAGGAACGATGAATACCCCTCGCACATTGCGCATTTATACTCTATACGCTATACTCAAAATGAACTGAATAAAACTGTATGGTGCCCTTGGGGAACAAGGGTTAAAAGGGAATCAGGTTAGAATCCTGAGCGGTCCCGCCACTGTAACGGGTAGTACTTAGCAGCAACCACTGTTTGCTCTCGCAAATGGGAAGGTGCTAGGCGCGCTAATCCCGGAGCCAGGAGACCTGCCATGTAGCATGCGACACCGTCCTTCGGTCGAGGGGACTGGGTCAAAGCTTTGGGTTACCTAGCTTTGTCCTCCTCAGCCATGGGCTGAGGGTTTTTATTTACCTGAAAGGAGATTTCTTTGAACATCAGAAAACTTGCCCAGTTCAGTATGCTCCTAGCTCTTAGTGTTGTAGGCTCCTATATCAAGATCCCTAGCATGGTCGGAAGCCTTGCTCTAGATGCTGTCCCAGGTTACTTCGCCGCACTTTGTATTTCCCCGGCGCTAGGGGCCGGAGTAGCTAGCCTAGGGCACATTGCCACGGCGGCTGTAAGCGGGTTTTCCCTAGGGGTTCCAATTCATGCCATAGTATCCCTAGGCATGGCCGCTGCGGCTTTCTGTGCAGGCCTATTGGCAAAGCGCAATCTTTACTTGGGCGCCACAGCAGGCATTATAATCAATGGTCTGGTATTGCCGGCCCTATTTATTGTAATTCCGGCATTCGGTATGCCCTTCTTCTTAGTTGCTACTCCCTCTATCCTGGTGGCCTCGATACTAAACGTCGCTCTCGCAGCTATGCTCTACTCCGTACCAAGCTTAAGGAAAGCTACATATGGCCAGTAGAGACTTCCTAGTAGTGCCGAACGTTCAGGATGATATTGTCATCACATGTGATTCCATAGGTGGCATTGGGGGTCTATCTGCTGACTTCTTGAAGGTGGAGCCGTCTGTAGTTGGACACTTCTTGGCCCGCGTTGCCTTAATGGAGCTCTTGGCTGCAGGCGCGGAACTAGTAGCCCTTTCCTGTACTTTTACCATCAATGAGCTAGATGCTGCACCCATTCTTGAAGGAGTGTTTGCTGAGGCTAGGCATGTGCATCCCTCCCCCGAAAGAATCACTGTTGTTACTACAGAGAAGAACATACCCACTATACAGACGGGCGTAGGCATTACCTGCATAGGTAATGCCAAGGGTGGAGTACGTTCTGGATTGTCCCAACCGGGCGACGTTGTACTGGCCATTGGTGTTCCCAAAGTGGGCGCTGAAGTAAAGCTCATTGATCCGGAGGCTCTAGATATACCCCTACTCATGCGATTACTCGCTCACCCTGGGGTAAGAGATGTTGCTCCTGCAGGCTCTAAAGGTATTTTGTACGAGGCTGAAGCCATTGCAGAAGGTGCAAAGCTACGTTTACACTGCCTCAATGACAGCCCAATACTATACAAGTCAGCTGGGCCGGCAACTGCTACGACATTCAGTTGCGACCCAGACGCAGTCACCGCGATAAAAAACACCTTCAATAACTTGATTGCCATTGGCATACTTAAGGAGGATAACAACACATGAAAAAAGGACTAACCGTACTTCTAGCAATTGTTCTCATCTCTACCCTCAGCGCCTGTTCATCGCTATCAGTTTTTAGAAAAGAGATCACCGTCACAGATGACATGGGCCGAGAGGTAAACTTACCTAAAGCTGCAGAACGTATTGTTTCTCTTGCACCCACCAATACCGAATTTCTCTTTGCCCTCGGTCTAGGAGATAAGACTGTTGGAGTGACTGACTGGTGCAACTTCCCACAAGAAGTCTCCAGCAAAGAAAAAGTAGGAGGCTTTTCCAAGCCTTCTGTTGAAAAGATCGTCAGCCTAAAACCCGACTTGGTAGTGGCAGCGAGTCTGCACAAGGACGTTGTGGAGCAGCTGGAGATTCTTAAAATCCCAGTAATCGTCTTAAACGCCAAAAGTATCAGTGAAGTGCTAGCAAATGCGGACCTTTTAGGTAAAGTGACTGGCGCTGGTAAGGCGGCAGATGAAGTGAAGAGCCGCATTAACACTATTCTCAAGCAAGTCGACGACAAGGTGAAGACCCTATCCGCTGAACAAAAGCCCGTTGTATATTACGAGGTATGGCACGACCCGATTATGACCGCGGGGCCTAATACCTTCATTAATGAACTCCTCACACGGGCGGGTGGAATAAACCTAGCAGTAGGTGCCCCAACTAATTATCCCACGTACTCTCTAGAAGAGCTCCTGGCGCGCCAACCTGAAGTTATGTTTTATGGCCATGCTGTAGAAACAGTAGAGCAGGTCTTAGCGCGAACGAATTGGAGCTCTATCCCAGCCATTGGTAACGCGCGTGTATACCTTGTGAACGAAGACCTCATTCTGCGTGCTGGACCTCGTATCGGCGAGGGCCTGCTCGAACTAGCAAAACACCTGCACCCTGGGCTATGGAAATAGGTCGCCGTTCTTTAACCCGTACTCTATCAATTGCCGCAACCTTATGGTTGCTTCTAGCACTTGTAATACTAGCTAGTCTGGCTGTGGGGGCTGTATCCATCCCCTCCGCCAGATTTGGCGTTGCACTAAAGCAAATACTTACAACACCTATGGCAGAATGGTCGTATGAGGCGATTATTATCTGGCGTCTGCGACTTCCTCGGGTGTTACTGGCAGCCGTGGTGGGTGCGGCCTTAGCAACTGCTGGAGCAGTACTGCAGGGCTTGCTACACAACGGGATGGCGGACTCCTATGTGCTGGGCGTATCTTCAGGCGCCTCCTTAGGAGCGGCAGTCGTAATGTTATTGGGACTCAAGTTTACTTTCCTTGGCCTAGGGGCCGTTGCACCTGCGGCCTTTCTGGGGGCAGTTCTTGCGCTCATCACAGTCATTACAATTGCCAGGCGAGTCGCGGGTAAGTCTACCTTAGGCCTGCTGCTGGCCGGCATCGCCATGAGCAGTTTTCTTTCGGCTATCGTCTCCCTACTGGTGTACTTTAGTAACGAAAAAATACAGCCAATGATCTTCTGGTTGATGGGGGGGTTTTCGGCGCGAGGTTGGAATCATCTACTTCTGGTCACACCTTACTTAGTACTGGGGTACAGCCTAGCCTTTTCTCTTAACCGCTACCTCACTGCTATCAGTATCAGTGATCAAACTGCTCATCACTTCGGCGTTAACGTCGAGAAAACGCGCCTAGCGTTACTCTGCTCCTCTGCCTTGCTTACTGCAGCATCGGTAGCGGTGAGCGGCGTCATTGGTTTTGTAGGGTTAATGATACCCCATGTAGGAAGAATGCTCGTGGGCCATAACTATCGAAAGTTACTACCAGCCAGCGCTTTGCTGGGAGCCGCATTCTTAACGGCAGCTGACTTACTAGCTAGGGTTATAGTAAGGCCTACTGAGTTGCCTGTGGGTATCATTACGGCATTATGTGGGGGACCGTTCTTTTTATATCTACTGGCTAAACGTCGCAGCGAGGTACTATAGATGAACGCTATAGAAATAAGCAACCTTAACTTTAGCTTCGATAAGCCCGTGTTGAACAATATCTCTCTGCAGCTTCGACTCGGTGCTTTCACAGGTATACTAGGTCCTAACGGCGCCGGGAAATCCACCATCGTCAAGATACTTAGTAGGTGGTTCAAACCCCAAAATGGTACCGTGCGCATCAAGGGGCAATCGTTGCCTCAGCTATCGCAGCGACAACTCGCTCGACTTCTTGCAGTCGTAGAACAAGATACTCACTTGAACTCAGATATTTCGGTGCGAGAGTTAGTAGCCTTAGGAAGACTACCTCACCAGTCGTTCTTTGCTGAAGAGAACGGGCAAGATAGGAAAGCTATAGAAAACGCCCTGCAGACGACCGGAATGACAGCCTTTGCCTCTCGTCCCCTCAGTTCCCTCAGCGGGGGAGAAAAGCAACGAGCCCGTATTGCCGCAGCCTTGGCTCAACAAACGGAGATTCTCATACTCGACGAGCCTACTACACACCTAGATATCAAACATCAATTGGAGCTGCTTAGGTTGCTCAAGGCCCTTGCAGAGGGTGGGTTAACCGTTATCACTGTGTTGCACGATATTAATCTAGCCGCACTCTTCTGTGATGATATTGTTTTGCTCAGCTCAGGCAACATCGTTATGACAGGAGCACCGCAAAACGTTCTGACGTCGGAGCAGATTGAAGCTGTCTACGACTGCAAGGTAACCGTATATCCCCACCCTGTGTACCAAGTGCCTCAGATCGCTCTGCTTAAAGGCACTAGCTAGCTAAGGAGGACGGCATCTTGAATAACATCGTGCTGATTACCGGCGGCGTGCGGAGTGGCAAGAGTGCTCAAGCCGAAAAGTATGCTGCTAAATATCCAGAGGTAGTATATATTGCTACTTGCCAGGCTTTAGATGAAGAAATGACGGAGCGAATTAGCGCACACCAAGGTAGACGGCCGCTCCACTGGCAGACGATAGAGGATCCCCTACATCTGACAAATCGGCTCGGGAGCGTGTCACAAGATGCGTGCTTACTAATCGATTGCCTTGGTCTATGGGTTAGCAATCACCTGCTAAGGGATGAAACCACGGCCCTCGCAAATCCGCAGGTCTTTATCTCTACCATGGAGGCCAATGCCTCTGAGTTGGTAGCGATGCTGCGCCGGCGCACAGGGCCCTCTATAATCGTGACCAATGAAGTCGGCTTAGGCTTAGTCCCGCCCTACAAGCTAGGCAGAGTATTCCGTGACGCCCTAGGTCGTGTCAATAGCCTGCTTGCACAGCAGGCTGACGAAGTATATCTCTGTACTGCAGGTATTCCCTTGTGCTTAAAAAGAGAGGGAGTGATTTTACATGGGTAAGGCTATTATGGTGCAAGGCACAGCATCCCACGTGGGTAAAAGCATACTGACAGCTGCTCTCTGCCGAATACTCAGGCAAGAGGGCTTTTCTGTAGCTCCATTCAAGTCGCAAAACATGGCACTGAATTCCTATGTTACGCCCGACGGCCTAGAGATTGGCCGGGCACAAGCGCTCCAGGCTGAAGCCTGCGGCATAGAGCCAGAAGCAGCCATGAACCCCATTCTGCTAAAGCCCACAGGGGAAATGAGTGCTCAAGTGGTAGTAATGGGCAAGCCTCTGGCTAACATGACCGCCCGCGAGTATAGGGAGAATTACCTAGATAATGCTATCCCCATCGTAAAACAGGCTCTAGATGAACTCCTAGGGCGTTATGACGTGGTAGTGATGGAAGGCGCAGGCAGCCCTGTGGAGCTTAACCTCAAGGGTCGGGATATCGTCAACATGGCTGCGGCTAAACTCGCCCAAGCTCCCGTTGTGCTAATTGGAGATATTGACAGAGGTGGCATCTTTGCCTCGCTCTATGGCACCGTCAACTTACTGCCGCCAGACGAAAGGGACCTAGTTGTGGGCCTCATCGTCAACAAGTTTAGGGGCGATCTATCCCTCTTTGCCGATGGTGTAAAGCTGCTCGAGGATTTAACCCACAAGCCGGTCCTAGGGGTAATCCCCTATCTCTTCAATCTAGATGTGGACGAAGAAGACTCTGTCTCCCTTGATAACTGGCATCACACTAGCCCTGCCGATGTTAACATAGCAGTCATTAAATTACCTCGCATCTCTAACTTCACAGACTTTGCCCCACTAGCTTGCGAGGCGGGAGTTAGATTGTTCTACACCACCTCATGTGACGATATTTTGGCAGCAGACGTAGTCATCATTCCCGGTACCAAAAATACTGTAGCTGACCTAGCATTTTTGCGGGAGACAGGCCTGGCGGAAGTACTTCTAAGTGCCGCCCAGCAAGGCCGCAAAATTATCGGCATTTGCGGTGGCTATCAGCTGCTTGGCTACGATATTTTAGACCCCTACAGCGTAGAAACTAATGCGAAAGCGGCAATAGGTTTAGGACTATTGCCAATTACTACAACCTTTCACCCAACGAAGACTACTGTGCGCTGTCAAGCCATAAGCAAGCTCGCCTTTTATTCCGGGTCGATAGTAGGTTACGAAATCCACATGGGCAATTCAGTGGTTACAGGGGCATCGGCCTTTGAGATTGACGACAACACCCATCTTGACGGATGTGTGAATGAAGCCGGCACTATATGGGGGACCTATATTCACGGTGTATTTGACAACGATGATTTTCGGTGGTCGCTAATAAACTCTGTACGGGAAGCCAAGGGGCTACACCCCTTGCACGAGGGTGTACGTTACCATGATTACCGTGAGGCCGAGCTAGACCGTCTAGCTGCCCACGTACGCAAGTATTTGGACATAGACAAAATTCTGCAAATCACAGGGCTGCGGTGATGGTGGCCGTAGCCTTTCTCTTAGACCTTATAGTAGGTGATCCCGCTCCTCTAGTATTCATGCACCCCGTTGTACTAATTGGCAAACTCGTTAAACTGATAGAGCCTGTCCTCTACCAGCAGGCCTCCCGACTGAGGGGAGCTATTCTGGTTATTACCGTATGCGCTGTGGCATACGCCTCTACCTACTATCTCATAGTCCTATTGGGTCAATACGGAATACTACTAGAGCTGTGGGTCCTCTCCACTGCACTAGCAGCCAGAGGCTTGTATAATGCAGGGACGAGAGTATACGCTGCACTAAAGGTGAACGACTTAAAGCTCGCAAGACAGCGCACAGCCGAAATCGTTGGGCGTGATACCGCAGCGCTAGATGAGCGAGAGATAATACGGGCTACCGTCGAAACTGTAGCCGAGAATCTAGTTGATGGAGTGACTGCCCCGCTGTTCTTCGCCTTGCTAGGCGGGGCTCCGCTTGCGATTATGTACAAGGGCATCAATACCATGGACTCCATGCTCGGCCACAAGGACGAACGCTATTACAGCTTTGGTTGGGCCGCAGCGCGGCTAGACGATGTAGCCAATTACCTTCCGGCACGGCTCACCGGTATAGTGCTAGTAGCTGCAAGCAAGGTTTGGTCACTCAATTACCGCCAGTGTTGGCAGACAATACTTCGAGATGCTGGTAAACACAGTAGCCCTAACGCCGGCATTCCCGAGGCTGGCGTAGCAGGTGCTTTAGGCGTTGTATTAGGTGGAACAAACTACTACGATGGAGTGCCTCATTGCGCTGCAATACTAGGAGATGAAGCGAGAGAACTGGAGTCTGCCGACATTCTACAAGCTGCACGGTTGATGCTCACTGCCAGCGTTATCTTCCTCACGGGTGGGATGCTAGTGCAGTTTATTTGTAGGAGGATAATCTAAACATGAAAACTCTGGGCCTAGCGCTTTCGTTCCTTACGACTATACCTATGCCCCACGTTGGAATGGCCTCGGACGAGGAGATGAATGCCACTCTGGGATTCTTTCCCCTAGTTGGCCTACTCGTCGGGCTGGTCAACTCGGGGCTATTCCTCGTAGGCGTGAAACTATGGTCACCGCAAATTGCTGCGTGGTTATGGCTAATTAGCAACGCCCTGATCACTGGTGCTCTACACTTAGACGGCTGGATGGACATCTTTGACGCTCTGGGCTCACGCAAGAGCCGGAGTGAAATGCTGGCAATTATGAAGGATAGTCGCATCGGTGCCATTGGGGCAACAGCGGCCCTACTGTTACTGGGGCTTAAGTGGTCTCTCCTTAGTGTCTCTGCTACCACACTCGCCACCATAGTAATTGCCCCTGCTATAGGCAGACTTGGGGTAGTGCTTGCAACCCAAGCCTTTCCCTATGGGCGCGAAAAGGGCCTAGGGCAAGCTCTGACAAAACCAATGCAGCTCAGTGGGTGGTTTTTTGCCTTAGGCGTCGCAGTAGTTACGACCATAGCTTTCCTCAGACTGCCTGGCCTAGTAGCCCTAATAGTCTCCCTTATGGTCGGGCTGGCGTGGGCTCGCACACTCTCTAGGAAATTCGGAGGCCTTACGGGGGACAGCTACGGGGCGGTAAACGAGCTTGTAGAACTCGTGTTCTTATTAGTCTTCCTCGCTCGGGTGAGCATATGAGCCAGCCGTTTATCCATGGCGGAACCATTCACCAAGCCGCGCGGGCCCTTACTATCGATCCGCAACGCGTTCTTGACTTTAGCGCTAATATTAACCCCTTGGGCCTTTCTCAGGAGTTAAGCGCCTGTTTGGCAAACAGTTTCTGGCGACTTGAGCACTACCCCGACCCTGAATGTCTAGATGCCCGACAGGCGTTAGCGGAGCATCATGTATGCGATATGGATGAGATTACGGTCGGCAATGGTGCTGCCGAGATATTCCAGCTAATATGCCTCAGCCTAAAACCGCGCCGAATTCTCGCTTTTGAGCCCACTTACTCGGGTTATGCTTTTGCCGCCCATCTGTATGGCATTCCTTATATACCTCTAGTGCAAGACCCTTGGTGCGAGCCTAAGGTAGGGCACCTAGGTGACCTTATTGAGCCTCGGGATATGCTTTTTCTGTGTTCACCTAACAATCCCACTGGTCGCTCCCTAACAAGGGCACAAGTCGACTTCTTAGTGGACTTGACTGCAGGAAAAGGCGTATATCTAGTGCTGGATGAGTCCTTCTATGACTTTCTCCCCTCGTCTGCAGCTGAGGAGTCCTATATTTCGGCCCCTCAACTGCCTTCGAACCTAGTTGTGGTACGGAGCCTCACCAAGATACTGGCCCTGCCAGGACTACGCCTGGGGTACGCTAGGGCACAGGCAGACATCGCCGCCAAGCTTCGCTCGGTGAGGGATCCATGGAGTGTCAACGCCTTAGCCCTTGAGGCCGCAAAGGCCTACCCCCTTATGGGCGAATATATCGAAGCTACCCAATCACTAATAGCTACCGAAAACCACTACCTGCGCCAAGCCTTGGCTCTGCGCACGCCGTTCACAGTAGTGTCCGGTGAAGCCAACTTCTTGCTTGTTAACCTGAGATCAGCGCGAATAACAGCTACGCTGCTCTGTACCAAGCTCTTTGCACAAGGAATACTTGTAAGAAACTGCACCACCTTTGCCCACTTAGGTGAAGACTTCGTACGAGTAGCGGTACGTACACATAAAGAAAACCAGCGCCTAATCGAGGCGCTGGAGAGAGTAATATTATGAAATTATTCGTAGTCAGACACGGCGAGACCGAAGCAAACCTAGCTAAACGCTACCTCGGGCACAGCGATAGCCCTCTCACAGAAGTGGGCACTACTCAAGCACGCCATGTGGCAACGCAGCTTAGTACAGTAGGGATTACAGGCATCTACTCCAGTGATCTCCCCCGCTCTATTGCCAGTGCCTCTTTTTTGTCCCAAAGCATATGCATACCTATTATTACAGACAACCGTCTGCGAGAACTTGATTTTGGGCTGATCGAAAACATGACCTACGCAGAAGCTAGGCACGCTCACCCACTAGAAATGCAGAGATGGTACGACGACTGGGAACACAACTCCCCACCGGAAGGCGAGAGCTTGTCTGCCCTACAGCAACGAGTGCATTCATTCCTGTCTATGCTTGTCACTAAGAAACATAAGGCCGTGGCTTTATACACCCATGGAGGTGTGTGCGACCTGTTGCTAAGTGATGCCTCAGGTGGCCCCTTTGTAGCGTCCCGAGCAAGACCAGGTCAATGCTTTGAGCTACTCCTGCTGCCCACCTGCCAAGGATGGCTGCTTAAATCAGGACCGGGGATCTAGCCTGGGACTGCGCCTCTTTTCTTATGTAAGCCGGTGACCTAGTGGAGCCCGGTTCCCATAGCTCAGACCACTACACAAAAGAATAGAACCGTATCTCGTCACCAGTTCTTGATTGTTAAGCTGCGCGGTATAATATGGGTAATCCCACGTGTATTATTGCATCTCTTTAGTTCAAGCGAACGTGTTATAGGGAGGGACCCCCATGCAATATGATGTTGCCATTATTGGCGGAGGAGCCGCCGGATTAGTTGCTGCTATTGCTGCGAGGCGGCGCGGTGCAAATGTAGTGATATTGGAAAAGAACAAAAAAATAGGGAAAAAAATTCTGGCCACGGGCAACGGACGCTGTAACCTTGGCAACGATGATCTTTCGCTTAAACACTTTGTAAGTCAAGACTTGCCTCTAGTAGAGCAGGTACTGTGTCAATTTGATGGGCCGACGGCTCTCAGTTTCTTTAGACAACTGGGGCTAGAATTTGTGTACGAGGAAGGGCGCATTTATCCACGCAGCAAGCAGGCAGCTGCAGTACTAGAAGTGTTGCGTCATGAGTTAGAGCACCTAGGGGTGCGCATGATAATTGAAGCCCCCGTTACGTCAATTACCCCATTTGAAGGAGACTTCACTATAGGGTATGGTCAAAAGCAAACATTGCAGACGCAAAGCGTTATCCTCTCAACAGGGGGCAAGGCAGGCCCTCAGCTTGGAAGTACAGGTGAGGGCTATGCGCTAGCAATGCAATTTGGACATCAGGTGTTAGAGCCCACACCGGCCCTAGTGGGGCTAAAATTACTTTCTCCCTTCCTTAAAACCCTTTCTGGACTGCGCCTAGAAGCCAAGGTATCCATACCAGAACTAGAGCTTACCGAAACCGGCGAGGTTATATTCACTGATTATGGCTTGTCAGGAATTCCGGTGTTTGATATGACTCGTGCCATCGGTACCAAAAAGGGTCTCAGCATGCAGATTTGCCTTGCCACCGATGTTGTGAGCGACAAGTTGTTCTCCGAGCAACTGTTACAAAGATTTGAACAACTAGGGCATAAAACTGCAGGCGATGCGCTCGTCGGTTTCTTGCCACAACAGTTAATCCACGCGGTAATCAAGACAGCAGGAATAGCCCCGGACCAGCCAGCTAGAAAAGTACGCAAGATAGATGTCATCCACCTCGCCGAGTTACTGTGTTGCTGGCAGTTCCCCATTCTCGGTCTTAATACCTGGGAACAGGCTCAAACCACCTCAGGCGGTATACCCTTAAGTGAAGTAGACCCTTCGTCACTCGAATCTAAACTTGTTAAAGGCCTATATTTCGCTGGTGAAATCCTAGACGTACACGGGCGCTGCGGCGGGTACAACTTGCACTGGGCCTGGGCTTCAGGCTTTGTGGCGGGGGAGAATGCGGGAAGCCCTACCCCAACACATTATCCAAAAACATCATAATCACGAAGCCAATTAGTATGGCATGGGTCGCAATCCGGGAGGTCGCCTCTTTTTGCGTCTCAGGGATTATCTCTTTGCTGATGACAAAGAGCATGGCCCCGGCCGCGAAGGCTAAGCCAAATGGCAGGATTGGTCTTGCTATGTTGACAAGGCCTACGCCCAGTAGACCGCCTATAGGTTCCACTAGTCCAGATACTAAGGCAATGAGAAAGGCATGCCACGGCGAAAAGCCTTCCCTAACAAACGGCAGGGCAACAGCCAAACCTTCCGGTATGTTCTGAAGTCCGATGGCAATGGCTATAGAAAGCCCGTTAGAAATCTCACCACTACCAAAACCCACACCTACGGCTAAGCCTTCAGGGAAATTATGAACAGTTATTGCCAAGGCGAAAAGCCATAATTTTCTAATGGAGTTATGGTTTTGGCTCGGTCCCATGAGTAAATTTGTATCAGGGAAAAACTTATCTACCACATCCAGAAACAGGCCACCAACAAGAATGCCGATTAGACAGATGGTAGTTCCCTTTATACCCCCGCCACCATATTCTATGGCAGGTACTATTAGGCTAAATGATGTCGCCGCAAGCATAACTCCGGCGGCGAAGCCTAGCAGTGGATCCATAATTTGGCGGGATATATTTTTGGTGAAAAAGATGGGCACAGCCCCTAGTCCTGTGGCTAGGCCAGCCACACCGCTAGCTATTAACCCAACAAGAATGGGGTTAAATTGGTTTAACCAAGATACGAGCAATATAAATACCCCCTCTCAGCGTGCTCCCAGCATACTATGCAGGTGACGCAGGGGGCGTTCCTTGTTCCTTGGGGGGCGTACGAATACAGTGGAACGTTGGTGCTCTCCTCGGGGATAGTAGCGCATCACGAGCATTGTATGCCATCAAACATCTTGATCATAGGGCTTTCCGTGTTGATTAGGATTTCTTGACAGGTATGAAATTCCACAGCTTTGTGACTTGCATGCTTGCCGGAGTAGACTTTGGATAGCAGCTGAAGGAGCTCAAGCTTTCCTAATTCATTGACCAAACAAATATGTAGTAGGCCATCATTAAGCTTAGCCTGAGGAGTTACATACATACCGCCTCCGGTCCAACACGAATTCATAATAAAGACAGCTACACTACGCCGAATTATGCTTGCCACCCAGCACAAGTTCTAGTGCTTAATAGACAGAGTCTTTAGCCGTTCAGTAATCGCAGGTAGAGCCGCTTTTGTTCTACCTCTGCCTGCTGTCAAATTAACGATTAATGCCACATGCTGCTTCCTCCATTCGTCCTTTACTTTGCATGTAATACATGCTTAATTTTCCCAGCCCTGCTACTTGACGCCTTAATGACGACTTCAGATCCCGACTCCGCCTTGATTAGCCACGAGACCCGACGCTCGCCTTGAGATTCTAGGTGCCCTAGCTTCTGCACCAAGACCCCGTCAATTAAGAAAGCGCTAGATGGCAAAGAAAGGCGCACCTCTACTTCCTCAATCCCTATAGCTTCAGCCTTATCCGTGACCTTCGTAGGCAGCAGCCCTGCATTAGTAAGGGTAACGGCTAATTTCCACAAGCCGGGCTCTACTTCCTCAAACTCTTTCTTGTATAACTTTAACCGCGGCATGGCAGATGCTAACACTAGAATAAAGCCTAGATTCCTCGAACATAGCTCCTCCCTATGCTCATAAGGCGCATTTTGCAGAACCTCTTTTCTCCTCCAGCCGCCTATCTCTACCTCACCTAACTGTGGGTGGGTATAGCGCTCCCAGTTAACAAAGAATTGGCCACCGTGTGCCTGGTCGTTCCACCTGAGAAGGGCCATTTGCTTGCTCTCCCATTCACTTTCCAGAAATTGCTGGCGGTCTGGCCATGAGCGAGGCATGATACCGGCAGCAACTTGCGCTTCCCATAACTCAATAGTCAGGGACAAGATGCCCAGATGTTCATAGGCCCAATCTTTAAAATCGCCATGGCTTGGTGTGCCCTTGTTAAGACCCCCAAAGACAGGAATAAGGTCATACGCTGCCGATTTCTTAGCTAGAACCGCAACCATTCCATAAAGATCTAAGTCTGCTCGAGGTAGGCCTGAGTCATCGGCTGTGCTAAAAGGCCTCAAGGCGACCTCACCTGTCGTGTGCAATGAAAGCGCTACACATATGTTGGGATGGCTCATCACATAGTCTGCTACGGCCCTAGTTTCGGGCTCTGACAAGGGATAGGGGCCTGCCCCTTTTTGCAGATGCTCCGGAACCCAATTGGCAGGATAGTTGCGGTTAAAATCTAACCCCCATAACGCTTTAGCCAACGTTACTTTCCCTCCATCGTACCCTCGAACCAGCCCCTCTGGATAGACATGATAAAACTCAGCACCTTCTTCATCAGGCTTGCGCTGCACCATAAGCCTCGGGTCTAAACCAGAGATGCGCCAATTACCGTCGAGATGCTTGACACGCATTTGCAAGATCAGGCCATTTTCGTCGATGTCTTCTGGTACTAGGCCACTCTCCACCTCTCTGTCGGGATAGGGCCGCACACTACTGCGCAGCGTGTAAGGTGTCGTCAGGTACTTCTCGGCGCCATCTGGCGACACCCGCGGGTTTATGTACAGGGTATAGTAATCAAGCAAGTGCTTGATATCAGAGCGGTGGGAGTTGTGCAACAGGAAGTCTAGGACATATAGACAGACCATGCTTGAAGTGACTTCTCCCGCATGCATGTTCCCCTCGAGGTACAGGGCAGGCTTATCATCTGGTGAACCAGCGTCAAAGTTAGTCACGGTCACTGCAAGGAGGCCTCGGCCCTCGTAACTATGGCCTATTACTTCAACTCTACACATAGCCGGATAGTCTGCTTGATACTTATAGAGAATATCTTTGAGTTCCTCGTACAAAAAGAACTTATCGATCATTGCCGCACCCCCCCTCCATTTCTTCGATGTAGGGGGGGAATTTCCTTTTTGTTTATGGGGTAGCTGATGAAGGCAGCACAGGATGCCAGCTACTGAGAGCATTACTTCAGGTCAGCTAGTGAAAGAGTGACCGGAGGTCAGGCCGATGGGGAGGATGGTCACTGAACACGATTAACGCGATCCATAGGTCGGGAAACAGTCGCTCTGTAGTATTAAGTTGAGGTGATAACTGATGGCAAGGCAGGCACGCTGCCGTGACATTTGGGGTAACACACGCTAAGGAGATTCAGGCTAGCCCAGAGCTGTTTGGGGAGGAGCTCTGCAAGACTAGTGCATGGGGTCGGCTTGTCGTTGTGCAAGACAGCTGAGTATTTAGCTACGACGCACCAAAGGGTACATCAAGCGCTGCAGGAATAAAGGAAAGCCGGGGACAAAATGAACCGTCCCCTTTGTTGGGAGGGAAAACTTCGGCACAATACCAAAAAAATTTATTTTCGACAATCTACGACACATTTCGCCTTGGTGAAATAGTAATATATCGGTAGCTAGCTAGCTATAGAAGAAACAGGGAGGAGGATAGTAATATGTACAAGAAACCGAAGTTCAAACTGTGCACACTCAAGCAACTCGCAGATATGCTACGGTGCTCCTGTGGTGCATCTGATGACAACCCATACGTTGTTCCCTAAAGAAAAAATTAGGGAGGTAGTGATTATTTGAGTTCATTATTAGGTATGCTTAATCCTCAGAACGATATAGTCAAGCCCATAGTAAATGAAGTGGTATCTAAGAGAATTCCTCTAACTGGCACTTTTGAGCTTACCAGAAGGTGCAACTTTTCATGCCTATACTGTTACCAGCAGAATTGTAGGCATACGGAAGAACTAACAACTAAGGAATGGACAAGCATCATTGATCAAATTACAGACGCAGGCTGCAAGTTTGTAAATTTTACAGGCGGAGAACCATTGCTGAGAGATGACTTTGAACGAATATATGAGTATGCGTTTAATAAGGGTCTACTTCTTCGCATAAAAACAAATGGATCTCTAATCTCAACAAGTCACATTGAGTTATGGAGGCGACTCCCCCCTGTAGGCGTGAGCATTTCTCTATACGGAAAATCTCCCGAAACCTATAAAAACTTCTGTGGGGTCGAAAGTGCGTATGAAACAGTGATGGGTGCCATCGCACAACTAAAAACTAACCACATTGAAGTATACACAACGTTTGTCGCAGGGAGGCACAATTACAAGGACACACATGCGCTGTACGATATGGTAAGCGGAATGGGGGTCCCGTTCCATTTATTTTCTAATCTTACGCCTTGTGATAATGGTGATCTTAGGCCTTTAGAGGAGTCTCTACCTATAGAGGAGCGTAGTTCTCTCCTTAAGTGGTTCTATGCAAAGCAGCCAGTAGACTGGGATGCTGTTAGCTCTCTTTGGGTTAATAATGTTCGCCGGTGTTTTGCGGGGTTAGCCGCTTATCATGTGGTATCAACAGGGGAAATGATCCTTTGCCCAATGGCCCCTGCCCCATCGTTCCCGGTTTATAAAGGTGGCTTTCTAAAGGCATGGGGAAAACTGTACGAGGCTCGTCTAAAGCTGATAGAAGTTGAAACCAAGTGTGGAAGATGCGGGCACCGTGCTGTGTGTGGCATGTGTGCACCGAATATAGATATGAGGTCATCAAAAGGAGAGCCTCCAAAAGAACATTGCCTGAACGGCAAACGTCTTCATCAAATGTTGCGGCAGGAAGGCATTTTATTATGACGGCACCATTTTTAAAGAGGGTTTTTTCCTTCGCAAAGCCGTACAAAAAAGTGGTGCTATTGTTCACCATCACTTCAATTGGGCTGTTGCCATTACATGTGCTTGAGCCTTTAGTTGCAAAGCACCTTCTCGATCTAGCTCTATCAGGCAAAGGCCTGTCTACAGACCTAAAAGAATTTACTTTGGCGTGGGCTGCAATATATACGTGTACAGTATTGTTGCATTTATCGGCAAGGCGGTCATCAATTCGGCTTCGGTCTGGTGTCGTTGGCGAAGTCCGGACTGCACTTTATCGCAAGCTCCTTCGTCTGCCTCAGTCATACTTTGATAAAAATGCTACGGGATATATAGCATCACGCCAAACTGATGACGCTGACAACCTTGACGGGCTTATGAGTGATAGTCTAATCGAAGTGGGACTTGCAGTTATTGAATCCGCCGTGATCCTAACGCTAGTGTTTAAGCTAAATACGAGCTTGGCACTTGTACTGCTTATAACCACAGCCTTATCAATTAGGTCACAGTTCCTGTTTGACCTGAAAGAGCTGTACCGCAACCATAACGAGGCCAAGGCAGAGTTAAATAAAGAACTCGTTCAGACTATTTCGGGCATCACAGTAGTGAAATGTTCCGTAAACCTTGCCACTCAAGTTCAAAAATACACACGGGCCCTTGACCACTTTATCGAAACTAAAGTAAAGCGCGAGGTAGCTAATGTAACCAGAGGAGTTCTGAGCCGGGTATTTGCAGATATTACTACGCCCTTGATTGTATTAACTAGTGCGTGGCTTATAATTGAGGGCAAAATCAGTGTTTCAGTGTCAATTGCAGCAATCCTGTATCAGCGTAGACTAATTGCGAACGTTCCGCCTATAGTTAGCTCGTATCCTCTCTTTCACTATGCTGTGGCTGCATACCAGAGAATCTTCGCTATTCTAGATGATAATGAAGAGAACATGACTAGTATTGAAGACAGCAAAAGAGCCGAGGTGACGGGCAACATCGAATTTAGAGATGTATCGTTTACCTACGACGGTAAAGAGTACGCTTTAAAAAACGTTTCGTTTAATATAAAGCCCGGACAACTGGTGGCGTTGGTTGGTACAAGTGGATCCGGAAAATCAACCGTGGCTAAACTTATTCTGGGTCTGTACGAGTGTTCCGAAGGGAATATCTTTTTTGATGGAGTATCAATCAAGGAGATTCCATTGAACCGTTTAAGAAAACGTATCGGCTTCGTTCCGCAGGATCCTTTTCTTTTCAACGGTAGCATTAAAGAGAACATAAGCTGTGGTCTAGAAAAGTTTCGGGACAGTGTAGTTGAACTTGCCGCGGAAACTGCAGAGGCACATAGCTTCATATGCCTTCTCCCGAAGGGGTTTGATACGCCGGTTGGGGACAGAGGGCTAACCTTGTCCGGGGGGGAAAGGCAAAGGATATGCATCGCTAGGGAAATTGCGAGAAACACGAACGTAATCCTCTTTGATGAAGCAACATCAGCACTCGATGCGGTTTCAGAATCCCAAATTAGGCGCGTTTTCAATACGTCGAGGAAGGATAAGGCATGCTTCGTTATAACCCACAAGCTGTCGACGATACAGGATGCAGACATCATTCTTGTGTTTGACCAAGGCAAACTGGTCGAAACCGGCACGCACCAGACACTAATGGGAAGAGGTGGTCACTACCACCGGCTATGCCAAGAACAGATAATGTCGGGAAAGGACATTGTGCGATGTATAAGCTGAATTCCAATTTTAAGGTAGATTACGTTGGTTCCCAAATCTACCTCCGTTCGAATTCTAGTATTAATGGTCAGGCTGTACTGCTAAACGAAAGTTCTCAGTTAATAGTAAAACTTCTGGAAATAGGGGCAGATATCAATCAGTTGGCCCAAGCCCTGGCAAAAGAGTATGCCTTGGAGTTACAAGACGCCAAGAGTGATATATTGGATTTTGTACAGGAGTTAATGGGAGCTGGACTAGTTGAGGCGCTGGATTGAGGCACAGAGGTTCCACATTCCAAGAGCTAAAACATGGTGTGTCCCGAAGGAATAGTTTACTCCCGAGGTAGAGCGGTAAAACAGAACTTTACATACGCCATCAAAAAATTGAACTACATTCCAGTGGCTAACCAAAAGGCGCTAGTTTCCTAGCGCCCGAGGCCTGGTATTTTTATGGTGACGCGATTGGGGATGCAGACAATGGCGTCGCCGGGTTGGCTTTTGCGACCTTGATGTATGCAGATTTTATCGGGACAGGCGGAGCCTGTCATGCGGATAAATTGCCCGTCTACCTCGATAAGGCTGTCGCCGCGCACCCCCACTACTGTGATTATTTGCTTTTCTGCATTGGGATCGAGTCGTACTGTTTGCACTGGTTGGTTATCTACCTCGATGACTGCCTTTTCCCCTAGAGCAGCAGTGAAGCGACGATAAAGCACTGCGCCACCCGCCAAGACGGCTATTATTAATACCGCAACAACGATTTTCTTATCTAATGCGGTCATGAAACACCTCCGTATCCTACAGTACATTGCCTCCGAAGAAATATAGCACCGCAAGAATAATAAGCAATAGTCCTGCCACTATCAGCGAACCCAGTGTGATGTTCTGCGGATTCCAGTTTTGTCTATCTACCTCAGTCTTGGTTGCTTTAGGTTGATCCACTTGGCGAACAGTCTCTAAAATGTCCAATCCTTGTTGGGCAACGCGATCATAACCGTGGTCCAGTTTCTCATCTGCTTTGGCTACGCTTTCAGTAAGCTTAAGCGCAGCGTTTCCCACGTTATCATAAACGTGATCAATATCGCGGTCAGCCTTAGCTACTTCTTCAGTAAGCCTAAGCACTGCTCTACCGGCCCTAGCGTAGGTCTGGTCTATCTCACTATCCACCTGAGTTACCTTGCTAGCCAAGACTTCCACAGTTCGCCCAGCTTGATTATAGGCATTGTCAACGCCATGGTCTATATGGCGGGCCTCTTCTACTAGCTTGGTAGTAGCATGCCCCATAGCCTCGTAGCCTTCGTCAATCATATCATCAAATCTCTTTACTCTGTTGATCAATCGACCAGAGGCACTACCACTGCGGTCATACAGCTCACATATACCGCCCTCAACGCTAGTAACGTAGCGGCAACATAGGGTGAGAAAACCGTGATAGAGCGGGCGATAAATAAACCCCTCTACTGACAACCAAAGCGGGTAACGCCACGTAAAGAACTTAAAATATTTTGCTATAAAGAAAATCGCTATGCCTAAGGACGCGGGCAGCATAACACCTCCGTAAGAGTGGACATCCCAGAACTTAACGTGGTGAAGCTGTTCTTCTAGTACGTGCAGGTCAACTACAGTACCGTGAGCCGTTGATTCTAAGAAGTGCATAACCTGATACGGAAAAATACCTACGAGGATTATTGCTAGACAGAACACGCCCAACACCATACGAACTAAGGTACCTTCTCCCTGTGTCGGAGGCTTATCGCCCTTGTACTGGCCAAAAAATATGCCGGTATATAGCTTGATGAAATAGGCAGCAGTAATAGCACTACCTACTACGAATAATTTCTCTGCTAGGAGTAACCAAGCACTTTGGCTGTGCTGGGCAGCTTCGACTATTGCATGATGTATTAACGTCTTACTCGGAAAGCCACTAAACCCCGGCATGCCTAGTACTGCGAACGAGGCGATCAAAGTGGCTATCGTTGTAAAGGGTAGATATTTAGACATTCCGCCGAGTTTGCTAAGACTCAAGGTGTGGGTGAGTAGGTAGACTGTACCGATCATCAAGAATAAGCCGGACTTAAACACGGCATGGTTAAACGCATGGAATACCGCAGCTGTGTAAGACAAACCGCCCTCTTCAGATAAATACGCAGCGCACCCAATTGCTAGCATAATATACCCCATTTGACTGACACTCGAATAGGCTAGAATTTTTTTTATGCTGTCTTGCATCAAAGCCATGAACGCTCCGCCAATCATGGTCAACAAGGCCACCCAAATCATCACATAGCCTATATTTTGCGGTATTTTAAGATACGCACTGTGCGCGTTATTAGAAGACAGAGTCACCGTCAGGAAGCTGAGAATACCATAGGCCCCAGTCTTGATCATCACCCCGGAGAGCAAGGCGCTTGCGGGAGAGGGAGCTACGGGATGCGCCTGTGGTAACCAAATGTGTAAAGGTACTATACCTGCTTTAACACCAAAACCAACTATAAATGTGAGGGCTATAAAGTAAGGGCTGATATTCCCCTTGTGTAATGCATCTAACGCTGGAGCGATATCGGCAGTGCCGGTTGTCCATACCAATGCCAATATACCAAATAACAAGACTAGACCGCCCGCCACACTCATGTAGAGATAGGTATCACCGGCACGCATTGCGTTCTCGTCCTCTTCGTGTATGACCAGCGGATACGCGGTAAAGGTCATGAATTCAAAAAATAGAAAGAGCGTAAAATAATCCCCCGCAAGGAACACACCCAGACAGCCGCTAAGGCTTAGCATCAAAAACGCAAAAAAACGGGACTGCGAATGCTCATGCTTCATGTACACTAGTGAATAAATCGTGGCCAGTAGCCACAATGCTGAGGCGACCACAGCCAAGAGGCTCCCTAAATCTGTGGGTCGAAACTTCAAGCCATAGTCAACCAATCTGAAAAATGTCAGTGACAGCTCTTGATGGGCAAAGTGCTGTAAATAGTAGATAACAGATGACGCAGTAAAAGCAATTGCTGCGGTCAAAACCGTCACTCTGCTACGGAGTCTAGCACTCCACCCAGATGCTGCACCAATGAGGAGCCCCCCAGCAATGGGGGTCAGAATAGGCACCAACAAGAGGACATCTATTAGGCGCATGTCAACCTCCCGTTACTTGATGGCAAAGAACAGTGCGTGAGCAGCTTGCTCCGCAAGCTCAAGTACTATATTTCGGGGCAAGAGGTCTACGAAGACGATCAGTCCTGCTAAAACTACCATGGGAACTAACATGGCCCAGGGCAATTCTCTATGCCTTGGTTCTTTGTCTTCATGCGCATCATGGTGAAGATGCGGGTCTCCAAAAAATGCCCCTTGGATAACTGGGAAATAATAAATGAAGTTCATCAAGGAACTCAGGAGTAGTAACAGGACGTACCCCCAATTACCTGCATCTAGTGATCCAAGCGCAATCTCCCATTTAGAGATGAAGCCAACTAACGGTGGAATTCCCACCATTGATATAGAGGCAATTGTAAAAACTATCATCGTGACAAACATCTGCTTACCCATACCGTGCCACTCAGATACCTTACGCTTGCCCGTGCGGTAAATAATCGCGCCGGCAGCCAAGAAGAGACTAGACTTCATTAGCGCGTGGGCGAAAATATGAAAGATTGCTCCTATGAGGGCTCTTTCTTGTAACAAGGCGATACCCAACACAATATACCCCATCTGTCCGACACTAGAGTACGCCAAACGGCGCTTAATGTCGTCCTGTGTAATGGCTACCGCAGACCCTAAAAAGATTGTAACAACCGCAAATAATAGCATCATGTTGTTCCAACCGGTCTCTCTAATTAACTCAACACCATAAATGTTGAACACAATCCTGATAAACCCATAGGCCCCGGTCTTCAGCATCAACCCCGAGAGTAACGCACTAGCAGGGCTCGGTGCAACAGGATGTGCCTCTGGCAGCCATACGTGTAGCGGTACCACACCTGCCTTAATTCCAAATCCAATGAAAAAGGCTATGAAGGAGAACAGAGCGAGTCGCCCGCTCTCTTGTACGAACCCCCCTGGCGTAAAAGCAACAGTTCCAGCGATTTCATAGACAGCTATAATTGCGAAGAACAGCGCCAAACCGCCGATTATCGTGAGAATAAGATATTTATAGCCTGCTCGCATCGCCTGTTCGGTCTCTTCATGCACGACCAATACATAGGCAGATAGCGACATAAGTTCAAAGAATAGGAAGAAAGTAAACAGATCACCGCTAAGGACTACCCCTAAAGCTCCGGCAAGAGTTAGAACTGAAAAGGGATAGTACCGATTCTTGGCATGTTCCTTGACCATGTACTCCGTAGAGTACACCGTTACCAAAAACCATATCCCAGAAATTATGGCTGCCACTAAAAAGCTTAAATAGTCCACTCTAAATGAAATGCCAAGTGGAGGGAGCAAGTTGGGAAACTTGACCAAAATCGTTTCTCCTGCCATGATGCGCTTATAATGGCTTATGACTAACACAAACGAGGCAAGGCTTGCCAATACAGATAAACCATTTCGTAACTTCCATGAGTGTTTCTCTACAAGATAGATCGCTAAAGCAAACATAAGGGGCACGAGGGCCGCTAAAACAGCAGCCTGAAATAATCCATGCATAACGAAGCCTCCACTATTTTATAAATAACTGTGCCGTTTGTCTCACTAGGGGAATGGCTATAGAGGGGAATAAACCGAAGAAAAGGACGCCAAGCGATAACACAACCAGAGGGAGCTGCGTAGCCCAAGCCGGGTCCCTCGCATCTAAAGGTGAATCTTTACCAAAATACGCCGCAATAATGATAGGGAAGTAGTAGATGGCGTTTAGCAAACTGCTGATCAAAATTAAGATGGCAAAGAGTGTTTGACCAGCGTCCAGTGCTCCTAACGCGAGATAGAGCTTCGAAATGAAGCCCGCAGTCCCAGGAATGCCTACCATCGATAGTGCACCTATACTAAAGGCTGCAAAGGTAAAAGGTATGCGGCGCCCTAAACCACTCAGCTCGGATATTTTCTTATGCCCGCTCTGATGAATGATAACACCAGCCGACAAGAACAACAATGACTTCATAATGGCATGGTTGAGGATATGGAAAACTGCGCCTTCCACAGCACGCTGATTAAACAACCCTACACCCAAAAAAATGTATCCCACCTGCGCAATGGTAGAATAAGCTAGCATGCGCTTAATATTGTCCTGCACCATAGCGAAAACAGACCCCATAATGATAGCAATCGAGGCTAGAACTAAAAAGATTTGCCTAATTGGTAAAATCTCAAAAATGGGGATACCGAGCGCAAGATAGACAATACGCATGAAAGCGATAATATATACCTTTACCACCAGTCCGCTAAGCAGAGCACTCGACGCCGTGGGCGCATTGGAGTGAGCATCTGGCAACCACACGTGCAGGGGGAAGAGTGCAGCCTTAACAGCAAACCCCACGAGCATAAACCCTACGGCTAAAACAATATTGAGCGGATATTGACCCGCCGTAATCACTAGCGCATCGTGAATATAAGACATGTTGAGATGTCCACTAATCATAAATATCAGTGCAATGCTAAACAACACCACACCAGATCCTAATGCACTAAGGACTAAGTAGCGGAAACTCGCCTCGATGCTCTCCCCCGTGCCTTTTACCGCGATGATAGCAATGGCAGCAAGGGAGCTGATCTCAACAAAAACAAATAGGTTAAACAGATCTCCCGTCAATACCATACCATGCATCGCAGCTGTAAGAAGAAGCAGTAAGGAATAATATCCTGTTTCATTGTTAACCTCGCGAGGCCCGAACACAGCAAACCAAAAAATAACAGCGCTGACCCCTGCGATGACTAGGGAACTGAAGGCCGCAAAGGCATCCACCACAATCTCTATTCCGAAGGGAGGCGCCCACCCACCTAGGGTATAGTGTATTGTTCCATATTCAAGAACCATGAATGTCAGCCTCGTAGATAAAAGCAGGACCATAGCCGCTGTTAGCAAGAAGATAAAACGCCCTACCTGCAAGTACTTGGAAAGAAGTGCAACGACAAATGCGCCCGACAAGAGCAGAACAACTATCAGGACAGGGGTATGTGTGATATTAACCATGACGTCTACCTCTTAAGGCGATTATCTTGTCAGCGTCAAGTGTGCCGTAGTAACGATATAACATGATAACAAGCGCCAGAGCAAAGGCAGTAAAACTAACAGATATAACAATACCCGTAAGAATTAGTGCTGAAGGGACTGGATTCACGTACTTCTCCACACCATTAATTAAAATGGGAGCTTGACCGCCCCTAATATATCCTATTGAAACAAAAAAAAGAAATAGGGCCGTATCCATTATATTCATACCCATGATTTTTTTGATGAGATTATTATGCGTAAGCATAGTATGAAAGCCAATCACGAACAGGATTACGGACACTAGATAATACACGTTTACTGAAAGGCGTTCAATGATTGCCATCTGTATCCGTCCCTCCTTCTAGTAGCTCCTGAAATAGGGTAAAGATAGTTCCAGCCACTTTCCCGCCTAACCCTACCGTGATGATGGCGATCATGCCGCTGCTCCACAGTCTACCCGCCTGCCCCAGTGGGAAGACTCCCCGGTTAGTGAGGAAGCTATAGCCAAAAAATATCCCAACTAATCCTACTACAATATATAGAAGAGCGCCTCCTCCCTCAAAAAGCAGTGAGGTGTCATGCTGGAGGCGGTGCTTTCGCTCACTAAAACGAAAGACTAGACTATAAAATATCAGGCTCGCTGCTATAATTGTTCCTCCAGAAAAGCTACCCCCAGGGGAGAGGTGCCCATGAAACAAGACGTACATACCAAATAATTGGATCATAGGGATGAGCAGTCGTGCTATCATTTCCAGGATCATATCATGCATACGGTTCACCTCTTATAAAAGACTGCTGATACCGCCACCACAGCTACAAATAAGACTGTAGCTTCGCCTAAAGTATCGTAGGCCCTATAGTCAAGAATAATAGCTGCGATGGTATTTATAGCACCCGTGTCCACTGTGCTGTCAGCTAAGTATTTCTGCATAATACCCTGATGAGCAGGGGCCGTTTCGTCACCAAAGGCAGGCATTTCTGCTACAGCTAGAACCAAGAGCACGAGAATTCCACCAAGGATTATAAGGGAGATTATCCTCCTCATTCTTCGTGCCTCCTTGTTCTGCTAATTGCTGCTAGGAACAACAATGAGGTAGCTCCCGCTCCGATGGCTGCCTCTGTAATAGCCACGTCCGGAGAATGAAGCTGCTGCCAAATAATCGACATCATCATGCTGTAGGCACCAAGTATGATCACCGCGCTGAGCAGATCTCTGGTACGTGCAACGATTACAGCGCACACGACCAAAAAGACTAAGAGTAGGAGGTTAATCAATGCTAGCATCTTGTTCTCCTTCCGTAGTCCGATAGACTGCGCGAGCCATATAATGGGCTGCGGTCGGGTTGGTCAGCCACAGAAATGCGATCACCAACACCAACTTAAGTCGGAGATATGTGTTACCCGGATAGAATAGCAACCCGACTAGAACCAATCCAGCGCCTAAAGTATCGCACTTAGTAGTAGCGTGCATTCTTGTCAAAACATCGGGAAATCGAATTAGACCGACTGTCCCGGCCAGAAAGAAAAAGAGACCACTCAACAAAAACACACTAGCCAGAAAATAGGTCACCTAGAATTCCTCCTAGCCTAAGTTATAGTACCGCGCTCTAGATAACGCGCCACACCGATGGTAAGCAAGAAACTAATTAATGTATAAACTAACGCAACATCGACATAGAAAGGGGTTTCTTGAAAGATATACCCAATTAGGATAAGTACTATCACGGTTTTGGTACCTATAACGTTGATAGCCACAACCCTATCGGCAGGACTTGGCCCAACTACAGCGCGATATAGTGATACAAAAGTAAGTATGATCAGACCCAGACAGGTAATAAGCAAAAGAAGCTGTTCCACGTTACCGCACCCTTTCAATAGCCGCCAAACGGTTCTCAATATGCCAGTCACGAAGCCCTTCTCCAGCATCGCTAGTCAAAGCGTGCACCACAAAATCACCTGTCAAAGGAGCCTCCACGGTAATTGTCCCTGGCGTCAAGGTAATGCTATTGGCCAGAGTAACCCTCATCATCGGCTCTACGAGGCTTGATTTGTGTGTAATAAAGACGGGTTGCAGCTTCAATTCAAACGATAAGGCCAGTACCGCGACCTGCCAACCCGACTTAACAATCTCTACTATCAACAAACTAAAAAGAATTGCCCACGCCCCTAGGTTTCGCACATTCACATGTAGATCCCCTGACAGGCTGAGTAGGAGATCATCATTCAAAACGGTCACCACCGCTGCTACTACTAGACCTGTGAGCACAGTTTGCCAATGGAAGCTCTGGGCGAATAATAACCACAACAAAAATAAGGCCGCCGACCACCCGATGCGACGCATGCACATAGACAACCACTACCTCCTCAAAAAAGAGAGAAGCTACCACCATAATGACGGTAGCCCTTCCCATTTACTAGTATTTACATCGTGAGGGCCTTAGCACATCTCCTACTTTAGTGGAGCTGCCGCAAGAGCGTTGGTTATTGCTTCGATTAAACCTTCGCTCGTAAAGGTTGCCCCAGACACCACATCCACTTGATAATGTTGCTTGTCAACGATGCGCTGTGCAACGATATCCACTGCATCGTCGGCTAGCTCTGGGGTGTCTTTGTGGGTGACACTGATCTTGGTGATACGACCCTCAGATATAGTCACTTCGACCGTAATAGGACTCTTATATCCAAGCGCTTCGCCATTATAGATGCCATCTTTTATTTTCGACGGATCAAAATCATCTGTCGGGGCGATTACTCCCATGAGATGAACCTGGAAGTTCGCCAATGCCAACTTAACTCCAGCAGCTACAGCACGGGACGAAATGGTGGCGCCGGACACGGCAGTAATATCTTGCCCAATTGTAACCTTATCGGCTGGGGTCTTGTTCACAAATTGGCCAAGAAACTGCGTATTCTCTACTTTGTCTCCTATACCAACAGTTTCCCGATGCCCACTGACACGTACGGTTCTGATTTCGCCACTCATAGTAATGGATACGAGTACGTTTACTGGACCAGCATACCCATTACCGGCCGAAACCATAATAGCGCCTACTGCTTTGCCAGCCTTAGTGCCAACATAGTAGGCAACACCTTCTTCATTCACTTCTTCAAACTGATCGGCATCGGGCAACAACTCGCCTAGTGCGCGTGTCAACTCTTGTTGCTGGCGCTCAAGAATAATATTACTGGTAACAGAATTTGTTGCGGCTATAGCCCCCCCTGCTACGGCGCAGATTAAGGCTAAGGTCAAGCTAAGCTTTAGAATGTCTCGCATGTCATTTACCTCCCGTACTAGCCTCTTCAAAAAGCTAGAAACATATTGTAGAGATCTGTTCTAACGTTGATTTTATCACACAAGCTGACTAGTCTCTACCCACATACTAGATATTATTTAGTAGTCCCTGTAAGAAACTATTGCTATTGCACGCTCGAGGCAATGCCAAAAAAACAACCCCCGTGGTAGGGGTTAATTATCGCTTGCTTTAAACTCGCTAGAGAGCATAAGTTCCCACGTGATCCCAGTGGGTCTATACCTATTTAATTGGTAATTAGCCTTGGCAAATTCCATGGGGGTCATATCGCTTCTATAGACTTCCTTGAGCATGACCTCTACGCTTTTCTGGGCAATAGAAATGTCTACTCGACACTCTTCATAATAAACCAAAGCGGCGAGTCGGTTGCTCTCACGCACCACTGTGACAAACATTTCTTTGCCTCCCGTTTTTATTGTGGCTATATTTTACCTGCGTTATCCCGCAATTACAAGATTTTATTATCGACAAAAACCGTCAAAATCCGACTTATCAGTGGTGCTGTAGACATTTAGTGACCGATATATTTACTCTTACTCACATACAACTCGACATAAAAACTTTTCTTGTCAGTCCGCTTCGACAGGAGATGTGCTCAATCTTAAGTACCACCTCCAAATAAAAAGTAGATTATGTCTTGTGCGAAATCTATTTAAGCAAGAGGATTCTGACAATTCAATGGAGAAAAGTACATATATCAATTCTAAAGGGGTGAATGACTTGGCGCCTGGTACGCTTCAAAAACTGGTCTTAAGGGGTCTCTTCATTAGCTTGATCATTACGGCAGGATTCTTCGTATCATCTCTCGATAATAGCCGGCTCGCACTGCCCCTTTATCTGGGGGTGGTAGCTGTTGGCGCTCTTTTCATGCGACTAGCAATGGCACCCAAGAAGCATCGCCCATAAACGTACTTACCCACCGTATGCCTGCATAAATTGGGTAACTGCTCTTTCCCATCCAAACTGCAAGCTCCGTTTCCGCCCGTTCACTCCCAAAAAACGCAGGGAGTTTTCATCACTAGTGACCTTCCTAATGATCTTCGCCCAGGCGCTAGGCTGAGTGTATTGGCGCACAAGGTACCCGCACTCATCGGTCACTACCTCTGTAATTGCGCCACGATAGCTAGCAATGACCGGTATACCACTGGCAAGAGCTTCAATGCTAGTAATTCCTAAAGCCTCTCTGCCCTGACTCGGGCAAACAACCAAGTCTGCAGCGCGGTACAGAGAGGGCATAGAGGCGTGTTCAATGGCATCAACGTGTATTATCCTATTACCAAGTAGCCTCATATCCCCTTGCAGAGACTGGACAAGCGCTGCTGGGACAGGGCCTGCTACCACTAGGCGGATTGGAATGTCTTTCGCTAGGTCAAGCCATGCCTTGACAATTGTATTAAGCCCTTTCTCCGGATCAGGGCGAGTCGCAAACAGAGCTACTAATTCTCGTTCCACCCCCCAGCCCCGTCTCATCATTAGTCTCTCCTTCTCTAAGGTTCTGTTGCCTTGGTAAGGAGAGAATTTGATCAGGTCCACCCCCGGGTGTATGACAGAAGCCCGTAACCTTAACCCATAATATCTTCCTAGAAATAGACTCTTTAAGAAGTGGCTCCGCAATACTATCTTGTCGACTAAGCATAAAGCCACCCTCAACTCACTACGTGGTATAGTCCCTCCAGCCAGGTAATGCAGTGAGTGCAAGTTAAGTATTAGTTGCCCTTCATAAGATTGGCGGACTGACCTGACTAGCTGGGGTTCATTTTCTATTTGAACTACGTGAGGCCTGACTTCTCGAAGTGTTTTCTTAATAGCTAGGGGAAAGTCACCGTCAGTCCAAGTCAAGACTCGTAGCCCCCTAATAGTCGACATTGCCTCAACTCGCTCTGCTGGAACCATGATATACGACTCGACACCGCGCCCTGTGACTGCTGTGGCTAGTTCAAGCACATATTGTTCAACAGGGTTAAACCCGGGCACCGTGGGGGCTGGCGGCATAATATAAAGCACTTTCATGTGACTCCCCCTCTTTAGGTTCTCACATCAGTCTATGCAGAACAAAGAGCCCCGTGAACATTTCGCTCACGGGGCTAAAGATTTTTAACTAGATATTGAGAGCCAGCAGGTACACACCCACTCCTACAAATAGCAATCCAGCAATGTAGGCGAAAGTATCCCAAAAACGACTGAACGCGCGGAAACCCTTTAGAGCTCCGGCGGCAGTACCTACAATAAGTAAGGGCAACCCATGACCTAGGCCGTAAGCAAACAGCAGTACACCACCTAGCACATAGCGCTGCGATACTCCGACTAAACTCAGAATGATAACCAGTACGCCGCTAGCGCAAGGAGACGCTGCGATACCGAAAAACAAGCCAACTACAAACGCACCAGGTATACCTCCAAAACGCACTGGTAGTCTTGAAAGACCTTTAAAAGGCAGGTGTAATAGTTGCATAAGGTTCAACCCCATCAGGACCAGCACAATCCCTAAAAACAGAGGAGCAGCGCGGCCTACATTCCCAAAAATCCCTCCTATAGCGACGGCAATAATTCCTAATGCCGCGAAGGCCGTAGCTAAACCCAAAACCAGAGACAAAACCAATAGGAAATTTCGGCGTGTACTTCCTTCACCAAAAGCACCGACGTACCCGAGTACCATCGGGACCATCGCCATAATGCACGGGGATACACTTGTGAACACGCCGGCCACAAACGCAACCAATAAGGCCAAAGGCACGCTACCAGATAACAAGCCCTGCAAGCTTTCGAGTGTCCACATTAGCGTCCCAACCCCCGCAGCACCATGGCTCGCAATTCTTCTATAGACATAGCGCCTCCCTCACGGGCAGCAATATTCCCGGCACTATCAAGTACAATAAAATCAGGGACATAGCGCACACCATAAGGCGTAGCGAGTTTCAGCGTTTCATCGTTACGAAAATTAGCCACAATGAACACTACCTGATTGCCTAATTCTTTTTTGAGATCCCGCACCGCGGGATACATTTCTACACAGGCGGGTCACCCATCTGAAGTAAACATAATAAAGATGGGCTTTTGTTGAGCTCGCGCTGCCTCATATACCGCAAAAGGCTTGGCGGTCTTGATATCACCAGTGCTAGGATGGGCTAACACCCAAGCTGCTACAGCCACTATCAGAACCAGAACAATAGAAACATTACGCTTCGTCATTCCTATCCTCCCCCCACGTTACTGCCAAGAAATTGCGTTCTAGCCTCCTGTCCCAGGCTGACCAACGCTCACCTAAGGACAAGGTATCGTCGATAATTTTCTCCACCTGGGCTAGGCGGCTACTTGTTAGGTCTGCTAGATGCAACGCTAAAGCCGCCGCTGTCTTGGGCTCTTCCGGTGAGCCCCACTCACGGGTACCGTGGTGGCTCAAAATCATATGCTGCAACTCATCGCGAAGCTGCCCCGGAAAGCCCGGTATTTTATCGGTCAGTTTGCCTACGTTCTCAGCTCCCAAAACCAAGTGGCCTAGTAACCTGCCGCGGTCTGTAAACTCGAAACTAAAGGCCTTAGGCTGATACTCCTGGGTTTTAGCATGGTCATGCAGGACTACACCCGTAATGAGCAGGTCTCGATTTAAACGAGCACCCTGTACATCCACCATTGTTTGGGCGTAGGCAATAACCTCTAGGGTGTGGTGCAGCAACCCACCTGCATAAGCATGGTGCACGTCCCGCCCGGCTGGAGCCTGCTTAAAAGCCCTCGCCTCCTCAGACGATAAGTAGAGGTCAAGTAGCGCACGCAAGAAGGGATTACTAACGGTCACTACAATTTCTTGCAGCTCCTGCCACATTTCAGCAATGGGCCGTGGCGGTGCCGCACAGAAGTCCTCGGCATTGACATCAGCCAAGTTTGCCTTAGAAATCTCTTCTATATATATCTGTTTATCGCCCTTGTAATCCTGCACGCGCCCAGCCAACAACACAATATCATCCTTGCGATAGGAATTGTCAGCCACCAAGGCCTCATTCCATACCACAGCAGACACCTTACCTGTTTTATCGCCCACAGTCATAACCACCCCACAGGCCGGAGCCCCATTACGGGAGTAGTTTACTAAACGCTTGTCTATAACACAGAAATGACTCTTAATCGTGGTGCCGACAGCTACATCCTTGGCGTATATCTTACTCATGCTAAGCCCCCTATGAAAAACTAATCGTGTCTTATTGTATTCTCCAGAAAGGCGTTCCTTCCCTCTAAATAGAGAAAAAAGCGGACTACGACCGCTTTTTTGACCATCTCTGAACACCCAAAAAACGAAGGAGTTAACTCTCCCGAGCGAATGGGCTATCGAGAGCATTATGGGCTGTATCAGAATTCTGCTATAATATAGCTACAAATATTGAGAAGGAGGCACCGACTATGCCCAAAATAAGACCAATTTCTGATCTGAGGAACAACGCCAATGAAATATCCGAATTCTGCCGTGAGACAAGAGAACCGGTTTTCATAACAAAGAACGGCGTGGGCGATATGGTTGTCATGAGCGTGGAAACGTATGAGCGGCAGATGGCGCTTATTAACCTGTATACAAAGCTTGCCGAGGCAGAAGAAGAAATAGCAAACGGGGCAGAGGGAGAGGACTTCCTTGAGGTGGCGAAGCGATTGAGAAACAACGTGCATGGAAACATATAAAGTAAAAATTTATTCCCATGCAATAAGCGACCTACAGGATATTGTCGACCACCTCAACACACTATCGCCACAAGCCGCAGTTAAATACTATGACCTATTCATAGAAAGCATTGGTCGATTGGCCCATCTGCCGGAGCGTTGCCCCTATGTAAGGGATATTGCCCTTAAGGCTAAGGGATATCGCTACCTAGTAGTAGAAGACTACCTTGTATTTTTTCGTAATTACGGATGGCACAGTGCAGATTCGCCGGATCATCTATGGTAAGCGCAATTATGGATGGCTGCTGTAGCATGTAGCACTGCTAGACGCTAACATCGTCACGATGCTGAGTATGCGTAGGTGTTTCATTGGAGACCCCCTTTTTTACTCTTGATGGCCTTGCGGCTACATGTCTTTCAATGTGGTATAAATAGGGTAGTAATCAGTTAGGGGGAGTCTAATGTCATTTCGGCAAGACGCTAATAGGCTGAAGAATTTACCACCGAAACGCACGCATGCTATTGATGGCTGTAAAATAACCTACACCGTTGCTGGGCAGGGAACGCCTACTATAGTACTTATCAACGGGGCAGGGGGGCCCTTAGAGGGCTGGTACAAGCTCTACCCAGAGATTGAGGCCTTAGGCACTGTAGTCGCATACAATCGCCCGGGAGTAGGCGGTAGCTCACGCCCTCTAGTTCCTGAGACTGGAGAGGTTGTTGTGCATACTTTGCACCGCTTGTTGAAAGAAATCGATGCACATGCTCCGTATGTACTTGTTGGGCATTCGTTTGGTGGACTGCACGCTAACCTGTTTGCACGCCTTTACCCCAAAGAGGTAGGCGGAGTGATACTGCTTGAGGCTACTGCTCCTGATGATGTTGCTAGCATGAAAGCATATCAGAGTCCTTGGCAGCGGTTTATCAGCGGAGTCATGCGCAGAGTGTTCGGTTTTGATCCTAATAATGAAATAACCAACGAGGAGCATACGGTTAAGCAAATCTCCCAAGCCCCTACATTCCCGAATGTTCCACTGCAAGTAATTTCCGGGGGTCAAATAAAAGGGCTACCATCTGAAGCCATTAATAAACGTGCTCAAAATCAAGTAACCCTCTCTCGCCTATCGCCACAGGGACATCACACTATTGCTGCGCAAAGCGGACATTTTCCGCAGATGACTGAGCCAACACTAGTCCTTGATATAATAGCGAGGGTGATCGCCTCAGTTCGAGAGCAAGGGATGATTTAGTGACTGGAAATGTAGACAACAACAAAGTAAAGATACAAGAGCTGCCTCAGTTTTTTGAGGCAGCTCTTGTGCTATTTAATTATGCCCATTTCCTTACCCACAAGCTCAAACTTCTCTAGCGCAAAGTCTAAGTCCTCGCGGCTGTGGCTGGCGGAGATCATGACGCGGATGCGGGCTTTACCCTTAGGCACGGTGGGGAAGCCAATCTTAGTAGCGAAGATGCCTTGAGCAAAGAGGCGGCGGCTCATATCCCCCGCTACATCAGCCTCACCTAACATAACTGGAGTAATAGGCGTTTCGCTGTGACCGATATCGAACCCGAGTTTCTGCATGCCTGCCTTAAAGTAGCGGCCGTTTTCCCACAGCTTTTCTACCAGCTCACCGCTAGCAGTCAATATCTCGATGGCTTGAATGGTCGCAGCTACGTCTGGCGGTGTGAGTGCTGAGCTAAAGAGGAAGGGGCGCGCTCTCTGCTTGAGATATTTGATCAGCTTGGCGCTACCAGCTGCAAAGCCACCAATGGTGCCGATGGCCTTAGAGAAGGTACCGACCTCTACGTCTACCCTGCCATGTAGGTGGAAGTGATCAACTATACCCCGACCGTTTTCACCCAGGACACCTTCGCCGTGGGCGTCGTCTACCATGGTTAGGGCACCATAACGTTCCGCGAGCTCAACTACTTCGGGCAGACGGGCAATGTCTCCATCCATGCTAAATACGCCGTCACAGATGACCAATACCCTACCGCTGTTGGGGCCTTTTAATACTTCTTCTAGCGAAGCCATATCGTTGTGCTTATAGACTTTAATCTCTGCCCTGCTTAATCTAGCGCCATCGATAATACTGGCATGATTGAGCTCGTCGGAGATGATAGTATCTCCCTTGCTAACTAGGGCAGGGATAACCGCGCAGTTGGCCATAAAGCCAGACTGCAGGGTGAGAGCCGCTTCTACGCGCTTAAACTCGGCTACCTTTTTATCTAGCTCCTCATGGAGCGACATAGTTCCAGCAATGCTGCGAACTGCTGCAGGACCGACGCCGAATTTCTCTATAGCGTCAATCGCAGCCTGGCGCATGCTAGGGTCATTGGCTAGGCCAAGGTAGTTATTAGAGCACATATTGAGGACCTTGCGCCCCTCAATCTCGATCCAAGCGCCCTGCGCGCTCCCAATAACCTTAATCTCATTGTAGAGCCCTGTTGACTGTAAATCGTTGACGACATCTTCTGCGAACTTTAGACGGTCAGACATTTTGGTTCCTCCTCCTGTTATGTAGTTGGATGGGGGGCGAGTCGTACACGGTACACGGTACACGGCGGGATCGTACCTCGTGTTTCGTATTTGATGTAGCCACGACACGAGCAGCCTTCAGGGTGCGGGGCCAGCACCGACTCGTGGAGATTCTTGCTGGGGGCTAGCGGCGGCGGCTGGGGGCAACCCCTTAGTGATTTGTGAGTAGTGATTCGTTCCCATAAGCGCCCTATCGCATTGCCCGCAATGCTGTCGGGTACTAGATAGCCGACAGCGGAAAGCGCCTCGCCTACTGTCTCTCTTTACCTGCTAGGTGCTTATCATAGATTTCTTCTTTTAGCTCTGGCGCACGCATACTTCTCCAGTCTACTTCAAGCGGTCCAATGTATGTGCTTGGATCATAAGACAGGCTCTCCAGTTCCCCTAAGAAAGTCAAAACCAACCTATACGGTTCATGCACATTTTTTTCGCGGGTTAGGTGCTTGATGACTTTTATCTCTGCTCCTGTTTCGAAACTGACTGTTCTTATGAGTGCGTCTTCAGGGGTCTCTCCCTCTTCGGCATCACCGCCTGGCAACATCCAATGATCACCAGGAGTTCTAACCATGAGAACATGATGCCCTCTCATAATTATCGCCTGGGTTCTAATACGTCGATAATCCATTGTTCGTACTTCCTTTCAACACTTTATCTATCTAAGAATACCAAAGCTATCCTTTCCCCGCAAATGGGTAAAGGGTAAAATGGATGGGACGGCGTACACGGTACACAGGTGAGCCGTTTTCCTCGTTCTTGGTTCCTCGTAGAGACGTGCTCAGTTCCCAGTTCCTGCCTGACTTAGCTCAGTGCTCACCGCTACATCTTATAGTGATTCCTGAAAGAAGCGGCAAGCGCCCTATCGCATTGCTCCGCAATGCTGTCGGGTACCAGATAGCGGTAAACGCCTCCTTATTGGATTTTTGCTTTTTGATTTGTTTGCGGGCTGCAGCCCGCACGAAAGGAGCCCCCCTATGTACTTTAGAACAAACGACCTATACCCCCCTACCCTTGTTTCTGGCCCATACTCGCGGGGATTTTCGGATATTATCGTGGGAGGCGATAAAGCTACCCCCGACTCTTTGTTTGTCCATGCCGAAGGTACGTATATGGAGAGCGAGGAGAAAATGCTCAACGCCTACTATCAAGGCTGCCGCATCTTTATAGCCAGCAGGTTTTCAGAGGTGCTTATAAATGACGCCTCTGCAACTCTTGTGACCATGAGTGACCCGGTCCAAGAGCTTTATCGCTTGGCACGAATGATTAGGGGGCGATCTCAAGCACAAATTATCGGTATAACAGGAAGCATGGGTAAGACTACAACTAAAGACATGACCGCGCATATCCTGCGAGCAAAATATAAGAACACGTTAAAAACCTACCGCAATTACAACGGGGCGCTAGGCGTATCACTGACCTTACGCAAATTGCAGTCCGACGATCAGTTTGCGGTCGTGGAAATAGGCCTCGGTGAAGCTGGATCAGTCGGTAGAGGAGCCGAATTGGCTCAACCACATATAGGTGTGCTCATCAATGTAGGCGTCAGTCACATAGCCAAATTCGGCTCGATCGAGAGTATTGCGCACGAAAAGGGACAGCTGCTCCAGTACTTGCCACCAAACGGCACTGTTATAGCCAATGGTGACGATGCGTGGTGCCGCCGATTAACCAATGGGCTTATTCGCCCTACGTTATCGTTTGGGCTAAAAAAGCACAATGCGCTTCGGGCCTATGATATACGCCAGCTAAGTCCAGACATACTTGAATTTAATGCCACGTACGGCATGAAGACTCAACGCTTTTCGCTGCAAACAGTAGGTCGTTTCCAAACCTACAACGCCCTAGCAGCTATTGCAGTGGGCCTTACCTACGGCTTTGAGCTAGAAGAAATGGCTGTTAGGCTCAGTGGATTTAAGCTAAGTGAGCAAAGGTTAAAACCCCTCAAGCTAAAGAATTTCACGCTTCTTGATGATGGGTATAACTCAAATCCGCGAGCGCTAACAGCTGCACTTACGGCCCTTGTGGATCTACCACTCTATAAATCCAACCGGGTAGCGGTAATTGGTGATATGCAGTACCTAGGAAGATTCACACAACTCTACTACAAAAAGCTATGCACTGAACTGAAGGCGCTTAATCTCGACCACGTGGTCCTCATTGGCCCTGCCATATCGCAACTTGCCCCTAGTCTCTCAAACGCAACTGTTGCACATAGTGCTACACAAGCGGCAGAGCAAGCCTTAGCGGCAGTGGAACCCGGAGGAGCACTACTGCTGAAAGGGCATAATGACCCTCTATTTAGAGAAATGAGAAAAGAAATAGAACGGCTAGAAGGAGAACGTAATGTATAGATTGCCCTGTAGGCTTTAATTGCGCTAACACCCATTTGAATGGGTAAACTATGCGCAGATATCATAGGAGCATTTGAGCGGTCTAGGGCGCAGTAGTCCCCTCACGACGATAGAACTAAGCTTTTTGATAGCTCTTAAAACTTTCCTGCCCCGCCCTCGAAAAAACTATTGAACAATGATGTACCTAGGTTTAATATAACGTTATACGCGCAAAAACGGCTAAACATGAGGAAAACCGAGGAAACTCGCAGCCAAATCATTAAACACTGTGTACGGGCTGATTACGCCGCGAGGCGCACTATTAGGACGAACGGAGGCGGGCCAATGAAAAACAGAAAAGACAAAGACCGCATAGAACTAGAGCGTAGACAGAGCCGAACGCCTCTCTTTGACGCCTTGCGCAACTATGTTAAAGAAGGAACTCTGTCCTTTCATGTGCCTGGGCACAAGCATGGTAAAGGGTTGCCCGAGTTTACGCGTTTTGTAGGTAAAAATATCATGAACATTGACCTCACCATTATGCCTGATCTCGATAGTATCTATAAGCCTCACGGCCCTCTTAAAGCTGCACAAGACCTTGCCGCCGAAACGTTTGGTGCCGATCGCGCTCACTTCCTCTCCAATGGGACGACCTCGGGCATTCACTGCATGTTGATGGCTACGTTAAAACCTGGAGACAAGTTTATCGTCCCACGTAACGCCCATAAATCCGTTATTTCTGCGATGATTCTCACCGGTGCAGAACCGGTTTACATCCAACCCTATGTAGATAACTATCTCGGCGTAGCTATGGCTATTACAGGCGATGAGGTTCGACAGGCTCTAAGACAGCAGCCAGAAGCTAAAGCCGTCTTCGTCATTAACACTACTTTTTATGGTATGGCTCCCGAGCTAGAACGCATTGTGGAGATCACTGAGGATTACGAGATCCCTGTGCTAGTTGACGAAGCTCATGGCGCGCACTTGCCATTTCATCCTAGTCTCCCAATGTCAGCGATGGAAGCGGGGGCAGATATGGCTGCCCTTAGCACGCACAAACTACTAGGCTCGCTCACTCAAAGCTCTCTATTGCTTGCACAAGGAGACCTTGTCGATCACCTCTATATAAAAACAACTCTCAACCTAACACAGACGACAAGCCCCTCTTATCCGTTACTCGCCTCGCTAGACGTAAGTCGCAAGCAAATCTTCTTTCGCGGCCAAGAAATGTTGACTCAGGCAATTAATATAGCCAATTGGGCGAGGTATGAAATTAACAATAGTATCCCCGGGCTCTACGTGTACGGCAACGATATGGTAGGACTACCTGGATGCCATGAATACGACCCTACAAAGCTCTGCATTAACGTTCGTGCATTAGGTATTTCCGGTTTTGAAATGGAGCGCATTCTTAGACAAGGATTCCATATCCAAGTAGACCTATCCGATCTCTATAACGTTCTATGTGTGGTCTCTATTGCTGATACCAAAGAGACCGTACGTACCTTAGTGCATGCCTTAGCTGAAATAGCTAAGAAGTATACGGTGCAAGATGTGCGCGAAAAACCGATTGAGCTGCCACCTATCCCTGCCCTTGCATACCTACCCCGCGAAGCTTTCTACGCCGAGAGCAAGCGAGTACCACTAGAACAGGCTAAAGGTAAAATAGTGGCTGAGATGCTTATGGCCTACCCTCCGGGTATTCCACTAATTTGCCCCGGCGAAATTCTAACGCAAGACATTATTGACTATGTACGCGTATTAAAAGAGGCTGATGCCGAAATTTACGGCACCGAAGACCCCACAGCAGAGCACATCAAGATCATACGCTAAACAAAAACCGGAGCAAACAGCTCCGGTTTTTGTTTATATCATGAATCGTGAACTGTGAATCATGACCTAATATGCCAAGTACCCGTCAGAGTTTCACGTTCCCTGTTTCACGCTCCATGTTTTCATGTTTCATGAGTCACGTTTCATGTTTTACAGGTTACTACCGCGCAATGTTCCCCAGCGCGTTGCGCATCCATGTATACATCTTAAACCGCAATCCAGAACGCATCCAAGTATCGCTGGACTCAACCACCCGCCGCACTAACGGAATAAAGCGCGGATCACCCGACCAATGCTCTAGCACCACATACTCTGGTAATTCCGCTATAACCTGACGTAGCACAAACAGAGTTACGGTTAGATCATCCAAGAACCCCGCTGGCCCAAACAGCCAGTCAGGGATAAAGTCTAACGGAGATGCTAAATAGGCCGCTGCGGCACCTGCTAGGACACGATGTCTTCGGGGCAAGCGCCCATCACGTGAAATTCTGAGCAGTAGTATTAAAAAATCTGGAATGAGCAATACCATATTTTGATAATGTGCTCCTACCGGTGTCGCTCCTGTGACCTTATATCTTACAGTGTCATACAAACGATTCATATTATGCACCCCCTGCGCGTAGGTTGCCCGCACGAATGAATTATTATTGCTCAGGGGCATCTCACTTAGTAAGGCTACATTGTGGGAGGTCGGAATGTTTAACAAGCTGAATAATTTACTGCCCTTCGCTCACCTTACTGAGCAACAGTTCGCAGAACTAAAAAGCTTAGAGCAGAAGCTAAGGGAAAATGAAAACAGTGTATCTTATAGCGTTATACCCTCCCGAGATTAATAATTTAATGAATTATGAACTAGGGCGGAAAGAAATCTTTTTAGGCTTATTTTCCCACCATATTCTCCTCCACCTTCTAAGAAGCGCATCTCCCGCCTGACTTCCGTAAAGTCAAAGAACGTAGCTGCATAGTTCTCAAAACGAGGGCTAGCATAATCCTCTAGGCCAAGCGCTGCCAAATGACGTAGCGCCGTTTGGACCGCGCGCCTCATTCGTTGTTCTGCCGCCTTCTGGGACAGAGCACTGTTCCCCGCGAGGTGCACCAATAATTCTTTAACGGAAAACAACTCGCCTTGAGGCGCATCCGCAACAAATAAAGCGGCTTCTTCCAAATACCTAGAGCCAGACTCGCCTCCAATTCCCATATCATGAAGCACCACCCGCACTTTGTGGCGGGTCTTTTCTGTTCGGCCTGTCAGTACCTGTGCGGGTGAAGCTGCCAGATCAGCAACCGAACGATAGATATGATCAACTGCAAGCCGTAAACGCAAGGACTCACATACTCTACCTAAGACCGCCTTAACCTCTACAGAGTTGATTGGCTTTTGGATGAAAAACTCAACACCAGCATCGTAAGCTTCGCTTACCATAGCCTTGGCCTGAACTTGTGAAATCATCACAAATGACGCCTTGCACTTGACCTTGAGGCTGCGTACCAAGGCTATGCCATCCATATCCGGCAACAGCAAATCAACCAACACCACATCAACCGGACAATTACTCAGCATATCTGAAGCTTCATCTCCGCGTCCGCTCTCCCCAAGTATTACGCCAAGACCACTCTCTCGTATTACATCCTGCAGCATACGCCGAACAGCAATGTCATCATCTACGATAAAGAAACGATGAGTCATCTCAAGCCTCCCTTCTTAATGGTAGCGAGACTATAAACTCGCTACCTTTTCCAACTGAGCTAGTGACTGTTATCGTGCCGCCTAGTTTTTCCACAATACTTTTGACCTGCGCTAACCCTAACCCCGTAGACGCCTGACCTGTATGGGGGTTAAACTTAGTGGTATACCCAGGCTTAAAGATTATAGGAATATCGTCCTTACTTATTCCTACTCCAGTGTCGGCAACTGTTACTGCCAGATGCTCCTCATCAGCCTTTACCTTTAAGCACACTTCTCCTGTTTTAGGGATGGCCTCAATGGCATTACCCATGAGGTTGTTGAAAATTGACAAGAAACTGTGATATCCTTCTATGTCCGCTTGACCATCAAGTTCGGTGGTAATTATAATGCTCTTCCCCTGTTGCAGTGAGAGCGCTTGGTTTGCCTTTACAGCGACATCCACTAACGTGGCTAGAGCTACCGCAGGGTCTTCACTTTCGCGGCGCAACACGTGTCGCAGACGTGCGGATAATCTCTCAAAATCTTTTTTAGCATCATGTATCTCCCGTGCTATAGCCAAGGCGGCTTCAGCTTCAGTTTTATAAGTAATTTTAAGTCGGTTATAAAGCTGATAGCTCTTCAGCATAATGCGTTCGACCTCGGTCAATGTATTTTCCAGATAGAGTAATTCACTTGTAACGTCGGATGTAATTAATAAAAGTCTCTCGAACTCTCTTTGGCGCTGCTGCTGTTTGATGATATGATCTCGCTGTCGCCAAGTAGTGTACGCTAACCCTGTGAGCGTTCCACGCATGATGGCAACTACGGCTAGCAAGTACAACACCGGAAAGATATCACGCGTTACGAAAACGCCGCGTATGATCAGCTCGCCAATGTTAGAACCGGCGTCCAGAGCCACGATTATCAAAATACCCCCCAGCTTTGCTTCACGAATGACCTTAACAGAGAGTGCTAGGCCAGATCCAAGCAGAAGATAAAATAGGCCAGCCGGGTAGTGAAGCTCTAAGGCATCGTGCCACGGGACCTCTAGCACCAGCGCATTTCCCCCAGCTCTAAAGAGAATGATGACGATACCCGTAACAAAGCCCCCTACGGTTGGGTTTACTTCTTCATTCATGAGCAGGTAGAAGGTAAAAGCACTAACCGCTAAACTAAAGCGAAAACCCGTTCCAAAGGGATAAAAACTAAAATTGCTGACGAAAACCGTGAGCAAGGCTAGATACAGTAAGTCCCTTGATCTACCCAACATACTAATAGTAGGTGACTTAAGTGACTTTATCATATTACCTCCTGAGTTTGCCGAACGGATAACCTCTCGCAACCCTAAAGATGACCTAGCCTTCTTGAAGTGTTAGCAGACGAGAGGATGGCAGGCATTAGAGTGAACATTCTCAAAACTACTCCGGAGTATCTTCGACACCACTTACCATTTCCCCTCTATGGAGTTCCTTAGTGATTTACTCATAGAGCTACGTATTAAGTGAGATACAACACGGGCTGATTCACACCATATGTGAATCAGCCCGTGAGCGACATGCTCTGGCTTATAGTACTGCTCTCTTTGTGCTTAGCGCGCCTACTTCCCCGCTACCGCCAAAGAGCCAATCAAAAGCGACGGCGAACCAATGGTTCCAGTACCGAAGTCGACGTCATTGCCAACTGCCGTGACATCTGAGAGCATCGTAAAGAAGTTGCCTGCTATAGTTATCTGATTAACAGGCCGCACTACCTGTCCGTTGTCTATGACATAACCATAGGCAGAAAGCGAAAAGTCTCCCGAGACAGGATTGGCACCAGAATGGGTCCCCTGAACGCTAATAATCACTAGCCCGCTGACCATTTCCTGGACGAGCTCATCATAAGACTTGTCACCTATGTTTATATACAGGTTGCTAGGTGCAACCCCCACGGGAGCGTTATAGGCAACTTTATAGGCGTTACCAGTAGGCAGCACGCCGTCCTTCTTCGCTGTTTTGAGATTATGCAGCAGAGTAGTCAGGTTACCGCCATCTACCACATTCTTTGCTTTGGTGGCCACCCCCTCGGCGTCAAAGGGAGCCGAACCGGGCCGCTCTAGCATGTGGGGATCATCGGTAATAGTTATGTTTGGACTCATGATCATTTCGCCAACTCTACCCTTAAGCAAAGACATACCCTTCTGTGCAGCTTCAGCAGAAAACGAGGATGCGAATGTGGCTAGGAAGGATGCTGCCACATCGTTGCGTAACACAACGGTGTATGTACCAGACTCGACAGGTTCAGCCCCAAGCAGAGAGACTGCCTCTTCCACTGTCTTCTGAGCAAGCTTCTCCGCATTTAGCTTGCTAAAGTCGCGATCAGCCACGAAGCCATAAGCAGACTTAGTATCTTCACCTTCCTTGACTACAACGGAGACAAAGCCTTGAGCAAAGTTACCCTTATGACTGAGGGTGAGTCCTTTGGTATTGATAATAACAGTCTCGCCGGAACCGTTCCCCATACTAACTTGTGCCGTGAATACACGTGAGTCGACTGAATAAACGGCTTGTTCGAGCGTTCTTGACCAAGCTATCTTCTCTGCTGCGCCAACCTTATCAAGCTCTACTGAGTAAGAGTCTAGTTCTACATACTGGGGCGAACCTGCAAAGATCTCCTCTTCGTCTCCCGAGTCGATCACTCGCGCATTTTCGGCGGCATCCCGAATGAGTATATCTATGGAATCATCATCAAAGTTCTCCGTAAACGAATACCCCATCCCCCCGTTAATAATGCCGCGGAACGAAAGACCGCGCGACTCTGCTAAGGTGTAGTTGTCAATCTCTGTTTTAAACAGCCCAACTCTAAACTGGTTGCGGGAGGCAACATAGACCTCCATATCCTGAAAATCATGTTCCCTGCCCTTAGCAAACAACCTCTCGGTGAAGGACCGGATATCCATTATTTATCCCCCTTTCTGCCGCCAACAGTTATTTCGGATACGCGCAAGGTGGGCTGGCCTACGTCAGCTGGGAGAGACCCGCTGACTGAACCGCACATTCCTTGCCCACACGATAAATTATCTGCAATCATATCGATCTTGAGCAATACTTCAGAACCCCTGCCAATGAGAGTTGCCCCACGAACCGGCTTATCTATCTTACCGTTGCGTACGAGGTAGCCTTCGTTTACGGCAAAATTAAAATCCCCGGTGGCCGGGTTAACTGAGCCACCTCCCATGTAACGAGCAAACAAGCCGTACTCAGTGTTAGCAATAATCTCATCGCGAGTATGTCTGCCAGGCAAGATAAAGGTATTGGTCATGCGGGAGGTGGGAGCAAACTTATATGATTGTCTACGCGAATTGCCTGTGGCAGGCATACCCATACGTCTGCCGTTGAGCTGATCAATCATGTAGCCTCGCAATATACCATTCTCGATAAGCAAATTGCGTTGGGTAGCATGCCCCTCATCATCCACGTTGAGGCTTCCCCAAGCGTTCGGAATAGTTCCGTCATCTACTGCGCTAACAATATCGGCTGCTATTTTTTCGCCTACCTTATCTGCGAACACTGATGTCTTCTTGGCCACAGAGGTCGCCTCCAGGCTATGCCCACAGGCTTCATGGAATATAACCCCACCAAATTCGTTGTCAATGATAACGGGAATGCGTCCGCTTGGTGAATAATCGGCATGAATCATAGTAGTAGCTATGCGGGCGGCTTCACGCGCGTAGTCGTCTATGTTAATTTTATCGTAAAACTCAAAACCCATATGCGCTCCCGGACCATAAAACCCCGACTGCTTTTCTGGTCCCTTTGAAGCAATGGCTGTAATAGCAGTGCGAGTACGCACCCGCCGGTCTTCAACCAAAAGCCCTGTAGAATTTGCAATCTGTACGTGCTGGTCTTCGTCTAGATACCGCACTGTGACTTGCGAGATAATTGGGTCGTAATCCTTGGCTACAAAGTATGCGCGTGCCATGAGGGCCACCTTGCGCTGCTTGTCGACTTCATGTGGCAGGATGCCGATGACATTTACCTTAGGGGTAGCGTGCTTCATAAAGCTGAGGGTCATGCCACTACTTACACCTGGAAGGGCCGCAGCAGCCTCCTTAGCTACCTTGATGAGGTTGTCTCTACTGTAGTCATTAGAATATGCATATACGTAGTTGTTACCCTGGAAAATGCGTACGCCTACGCCGTACTCGCGCCCAGAAACAGCACTGTCGATCTTGCCTCCAACCATATTTAAGGCCGTGCTAAATCGGTCTTCAACAAAGACCTCAGCGAAATCTCCGCCTGTACTTAAGGCGGCTGCTATAATGTCGTCTAGTAAGGGGATCGAAAGCATAAAAACACTCCTTTCGTAGCTCAATTGCCATATAATAACTTCGCTAGCAATTGGGTATTATCCTGCCTATCATCATGTAAAAAGGCTGGCTTACGATAAGTAAGCCAGCACCGCGCAAGATGAGTTACCTAGGACCAGGACCGGGGGTGTAGTTATTATAGTCAGTGTAGCTCGGACCGTGCTGGTTCTGGTTCCCGCGCTGCTGAGAGCCCCCATAGCTGCTGGTGCCGGTGTTGTAGTTAGTGTAGCTAGGGCCTTGGTTACCAAAGTTACCTTGGTGACCTTGACCAGCTTGGGCCCAGTTCGGCATGCTGGTGTTAGAGCTACCGTACTGGGACCCGCCACCGTAGCTACTAGTGTTCGTGTTGTAGTTGGTATGGCTAGGACCGTAGTTTTGGCCACTATGCCCTTGACCAGCATTGGCCCAGCTCGGTAGGTTTCCGCTACCATACTGCGACCCGCCACCGTAGCTGCCTGGGCCTTGGGTATTGTAGTTAGTGTAGCTCGGCCCTTGATTGCCGAAGTTGCGTTGATGCCCTTGACCAGCGTGGGCCCAATTTGGCATACTACCACTACCAGAGCCATACTGGGATCCACTATAGCTACCCGTGCCTTGGGTATTGTAGTTGGTGTGGCTTGGACCTTGGTTGCTAAAGCTACCTTGGTGACCATGACCAGCTTGGGCCCATGTCGGCATATTGTTGCTACCCGAGCTACCATATTGCGATCCGCCACCATAGCTACCCGTACCTTGCGTATTGTAATTGGTGTGACTTGGGCCATAGTTGTTACCGCTGCCATAGCCCTGGCCAGAGGTGCTGCTGGTGTTGTAGTTAGTGTAGCTAGGACCGTAGTGGCCAGACTGTGATTGTCTGTCGTTGCCCTGGGCCCACTCGGGAAGATTATGATAATGGTTTTGATTCATGTTGTGGCCTCCTTAGTTGCATTTTGTAAGGCTTTCGCCTCCGTTATTTATTGTTCTCAGAGAACCGAAGCTAATGCATGGGTCTCTTTGCCAACCACACTGTTTGGGCATAATAAGAGTGGAGGTGTTATGTATGACCGATTTTTCGCGCGTCACCGAACTGGAAAGTCGCGAGTATTTCCGAGTTATCCATCATCGCTTACGCGTGCCCATGGATCTTTTTGTTAACGTTGTAGGACCTCTCGAAGGAGATATTACCGAACTTAATGCCCAAGACTTTATTTATAGCTATCTTAAGAGTCAGGGGAGAGAAAATGGGCTAATTGGCATGGTACGAATCTTTCCCAGCGACGATAGTATTCTGCTGGATGCAGCTATTCGCTATCCTACGGGCTGCGGGACACCACCGCCGGAGGTCGGGAAGAGGGTGTACGAGGAGAGGATAGGAGAACCCACCACAGAACTCACAGACAAAATATGAAGGACACAGAAAGAGAACCGAAACGAGACAGGGATTTAACGCGGAAAACGCTGAACGAGCGGAAGTCCCCGAAAGGTATGAATATTAACCACCCTTGTGCGACTTCAGCGCCTGGAACAGGTCTGCGATGTCCGCGTCAAAACGTATCTCGAGCTCAGCGCCGATGCGGCAAAAAAGAGCACCCAGCTAAGGGTGCTCTAATCATTGAGTGTTATAGAACTTTACTTAAAAAAGCCTTTGTTACTTCGTGTTGCGGGTTTTGTAATAGCTCTGCAGGAGTACCTTGCTCGATAATGGCTCCATCATGCATGAATAGAATCTTGTCGCTAACCTCCCGGGCGAAACCCATTTCGTGGGTTACTACAACCATAGTCATGCCCTCTGCTACCAATTGACGCATAACACTGAGCACTTCTGAGGTCATAGCAGGATCCAAGGCCGAGGTCGCTTCGTCAAAGAGCATAACTTTGGGTTTCATTGCCAAGGCGCGAGCGATAGCAACGCGTTGTTGCTGACCGCCAGACAATTGATAAGGATAGGCCTCAGATTTTTCCTCGAGGTTTACCTTGTGCAGCAATTCAAGGGCTAATGCTTCGGCCTCAGCTTTAGGCGTGTTGCGCACCCTTATTGGAGCAAGGGTAATGTTTTGTAAAACAGTGAGGTGGGGAAAGAGGTTAAACTGCTGGAATACCATACCAGTTTCACGGCGCACCTCATGTTTAGCAACACCCTTAGCAGTGACGACGACACCCTCAATAATGATTTGCCCAGAGTCTGGCTCCTCTAATAAATTAATACACCGAAGCAATGTGCTTTTGCCAGAGCCACTCGCACCGACGAGCACCACGACTTCGCCTATAGCTACGTCTGCTGATACTCCTTTAAGTACCTGATTGCTCCCGAAAGACTTGTAGATGTTTTTCAAACTAATCACCTACGCGCAGCCTCCCTTCGAGCCACATCAAAGTGCGTGACACTGTGAAGGTCATAACAAAGTAAATCATGGCCGTTGCCATGTACATAGAGAAGTAATCATAGGTGCGAGCAGCAACCAGCGTGGAACGGTAAGTTAGCTCTTGAACTGCGATAAAAGATACTAGTGAAGAGTCCTTAATCATGGTAACAAATTCATTGCCAATAGCAGGCAATACTCTTACAAAAGCCTGGGGCAACACGATGTACCTCATGACTTGCATAGGCTTCAGCCCCAAAGACAACGCCGCTTTAGTCTGGCCATTATCTATGGATTGAATGCCTCCGCGAAAAATCTCCCCTAGATAGGCTCCACTGTTTAGCCCTAGTGCAACAACACCCGACAGCAAGGGCGGCAAATACACACCCACGCGCGGGAGACCAAAGTATACGATAAAGATCTGTACAACCATAGGGGTGCCACGCATAAACTCTACATAAGCTTGGCAGACCACCGCCAACGGGGTAATCTTTGAAAGCCTGCCCAACGCAACCATTAGACCTAGAGTAATGCCCAACAGTACCGACCAAAATGTCACCACGATGGCCGTACGGGCACCCACTAAGAGAAAAGGTAGCGAATCTACAATTAGCTTAAAGTCTATGGCCACTGATTACTCAAACCATTTCTTCACGAAATTGTCGTACTCCCCACTTTGAACTAACTTATCAAGAGCCTTATTGATCTTGTCCATGAGATCCTTGTTCTCCTTATGCACAGCAATTCCAAATTTTTCCTCTTCGGTGAATGGAGCGGTGGCGTACTTCATACCACCAAGTTTGGCCATGTAATTCTTAGCCACAGGCGCATCAATAATAACAGCATCGGCACGACCATTTTGTAGCTCCATAAACGCTTCGTTAACTCGCTTGAACTGCTTTAACTGAGGATGTTCATCGGCGCCCTTGATACCTGCGGCTTCCATTGCACCAGTAGTACCTACCTGGACCGCAATCACTTTATCGGCCAAGTCTTCAACAGCGTTAATTGTGGTATCACTCTCAAGTACGACAATAACCTGATGAGCATTGTAATAGGGCTTACTAAAGAGTACCTTCTGCGCTCTCTCGTCTGTAATGGTCATGCCAGCAATAACTATGTCAATTTGCTTGGCTGCCAAGGATTCCACCAGTGTTTCAAACGGCTGGTTCTTAATCTCAATTTTCTCGCCGAGTTCCTTAGCAATATAATTGATAACATCGATGTCAAAGCCGACGATATTATTTTTTTCGTCGACAAACTCAAATGGAGCAAATGTCGCTTCTGTACCGACAATTAACACCTTCTTGGTTTGGCATCCTGCCAAAAACGCCACCAACATCACTATCACACACACAACCACCAGGACTTTTAATTTTTTCATCTTGCACCCTCCTTCAAAATTACGTATAACTATTCACGAACATAGTGGATTATACGGCATTACGCTGGAATTTGTCTATTGGTAATAATTATCTTCCAAATTTGAAAGGCCTTCCCGAGAGAAGCGACTTCTACTAACATCGACTCTCCATAAACTTGCGAATTCTCTCCAGCCCCTCATCTAGGCGATGATCCGGTGTCGTCAGAGATATCCGGAAGTAACCCTCACCATACTTGCCAAAGCCTACGCCTGGAGAAATGATAACCCCTTGGTCGGCTAGTACCTCCATCGCGAATTCTTGCGATGAACTATATATCTTAGGTATCGCGAGCCAGATATAGAGCGAGGCCCGAGGCGTTGTGCATTCAAGCCCGAGTGATTTTAGAATCTTTATAACACGATCACGACGAGCAGTATAAATATTTCGCATCCGCTCTACAGTCGCATCAGGATTAGCTAAACCCTCCATCGCGGCGAATTGAATCGCGGTAAACTGCCCGCTATCTGTAGAAGTTTTAACTTTACGCAGCGCCGCAATCAATTGCTCATTTCCGTAAGCAAAAGCTACACGCCACCCCGTCATGTTAAAAGGCTTAGATAGAGAATTAAGTTCGATACAGCAATCCCTTGCACCAGGCACTTCTAGAATGCTTGGCGCCACAAACCCCTCGAACGTAATCTCTGAGTAAGCATTATCATGGCAGATGACTATGCCGTGCTGCTTAGCGAAAGCAACAGCCTCCTCAAAGAAGGAATACTCCGCTACTGCCGAGGTGGGGTTGTTGGGATAGTTAAGATACATTAACTTGGCTCGCTTAAGGATATCTGCTGGTATGGAGTTAAAGTCAGGGAGATACCCGTTTTCTTCTCGTAATGCCATGGAATAAGGCTCCGCATTAGCCAAGACAGCAGACATCTCGTATACTGGGTAAGCTGGGTCCGGTACTAGCACGACGTCTCCTGGATTCGCCACAGCCAAAGCAAAGTGTGCAATGCCCTCTTTAGAGCCAATCAATCCGACCAATTCTCGGTCAGAGTGAACTTCTACGCCGAAACGTCTCTTTATCCAGTCTGCAGCGCCCTTGCGAAAGGCCGGGTCGCCGTCGTACTCCGGGTATTGATGGGTAGCCGGCTTGTTCCGCACAATGTCTACCAGCGCCTCTACAATAAATTCTGGCGTAGGAATGTCAGGATCGCCTACGCCAAGGTTGATGATATCAACTCCCCGGGTGCGGGCGTCCCACTTAAGCCGATCAATTTCGGCGAAGAGATACTTGGGCATGTTTTTAATGCGACTGGAAATCTGCATGGTTATCCTCCTTTTTGAACATACATGTAGTTTGCACAACGGACCAATCACTAATCACAAAACCCTAATCACTAGGGGGCCGCCAGCTGTGAGCAGTGAGCAAAGGCGCTAGGCTTGAGGCCTGAAGCTTTAGAAGAACGGCAGAAGCCACGGGCCGTCGCCACCGTGTATTGTCTACTGTGTACGGCTACTAGGAGCTAGGAACGAGGAAAGCCTCCGCGCTATATCAACAAGGGCTGCTTACTCAGCGTTCACCGTTTGGGTCGATAACCCCACTCATGCGCAGGACTTCAATGCCGCGCTCTTCCAGAGCTTTGAGGAATACGTTAATTCCCACGGAATCGCTGGCCATATGGCCTGCTACGATGACGTTGCCGATGTTTTGCTCGCGCACAGCCTTAAGTACATCTTCAGGCATATGCATTGAGATTGTAGTACCTATGCCTGCTTCAAAGTAGGCCTTTACTACATCTACGCCTCCATTGGTGCCACCAGCCATGATAACTACTGGTTTGCCAGCGTAGTCCTTGGGTGCGCCCAAGCGGATCGCTGGCTTGCTCAATGTCTTCTGGTACTCGGGCATCTCGTTTAGAGCATCAAGGATATCCTGCAGAGTAGCTTTGGGGTTGCCAGCGAGTTTTTCCTCTAACTTAGCCTCTACTGTGCGTTCAGCCAACATATCCGTCGGAGTATGTATGCCCATGAAAGGCATGTTAAGCAGCCTAGCTGCTGACCACGCTTGATCATAGTTGCTGGCATGCCCAGAGCGTTCAACCTCGCCCATTTTCTTAGCGAGAACTTTCTGCGCCTTATTGATGGGGATTCCCACGCTAACCATCTTATCGATCTGACGTTTCATAACCTCGGGGAACTCAGTGCGAGAGGTACCACCTACCGGGTGATGACCAATAACAAGATCTACCTTTAGTTTGTGCGCGAGCAAAATCTCTGCCGTGCCCATATCGACCCCAACGAGTACACGCTTAATGTTCTCGCCCGGGACCAATATAGCGGAGTCACTAGGCATACTAGACAGACCCGCTAGGCTTAGTACCAAATCCATAATCTCTTGGGTATTCATCATTAGAACGACCTCCTTTTATCTACTAGTAGGCGCTTTCCGCTTACCGCTTGCCGCTTTTTGAGCCGATAGCGGATGGCGGATAGCGTCAATTACGCCGATGTCGCTGCTGCCTTTCTTTGCTCTAGGAATTGTTCAGTCAGGGCGTTTAGCTCTCTAAGAAATCCTATGCATACATCTGTGGTCATCCCATCAACTGTAGGAACGCAATTATGTGTGCAGCCATCAACTACACCAACACTGCAAAGCTTCAGCAGTAACTCGTATTCCTCTTCTGCTGTCGGTAGCAATTCTGCGTTTTCTAGGACTGAGAGTGCGGCTATTACAGCGTAGGCACCCCAGTTACTAATACCTGCACAAATAATGGTGTCGGCGTCAGAAACCGAAGCTATGCAAGTACCTTCTGGTGTATACGCTACCCGAAAGCCGGCACTCCCGCACCCTAATTCGTTTCCACCGTCTCCCACAGCAATCGTGTGCAATCCTCTTATCTTCGCGGCGTTAAGGACGCCATCTAAGATTGGCACAAACTCAGAAATATCGCGCCCGCGCATGTTCCGGCATGTACCATCAGCCCCTTGCCCTGGGTATTCTAGCCCTACAAACACATCACAGGGTACTTCATCTAGTATACCCTGGGAAACTATAGTCCCAGGGGTGAGCGGAAAAACGGTAAAGCTCGCCTGCAAGTGCTCTTTGCAAACAAGCATAGCCTGTAACGCAGCTTGAGGGCAAAGGATCGTCACTTGCTTGCCTAAACGCTCTAAAGCACGTGCAAGAAAGGCGGCGCCAGGAGGACCGTCAGTTTCTACTGCACCCGCAGCGGGGACAAAGAAACCTGTGGCGATGGTAATGCGTGAGGCCTGCAGCAGCCTATCTGCCGCTATAGCTAAAGTACCAGGGCGTAATTCTTGGGCTAGGCCCCGCTGGCCTGGGTCAAAACGCAAGTACATCTCAAATTCAGCAAACTGGTGCATGTTCCACCTCATAGTCGTTAATCCATAATCACAAAACACTAATCACTAACTGGGAGGCGTTAGCGCTTTCCGCTATCCGCTGTCCGCTCTTTGGAACGAGCCACTATTCATGAAAAAGGAAACATGACTCATGAATCTGGAACTCCACGAGTCGGTGCTGGTCCCGCACCCTGAAGGCTGCTCGTGTCGTGGCTACATTGCAGACGAAGTATGAGGTACAATTCCACGGTCTGTGTACTGTGTACCGTGTACGGCTTGCTATGCGCCATGTGCTTCCCTAAAATCCTACCATGCCCTTGCGCCTATGGCTAGCCTAGAACTGCGGCAACCACGGTTTATGCGCTGCAATCAGCTCCCGCACGAGAGATTCTGCTTTCTTCTCATCGTCCACTAAAGGATGTAGACGCATGGCCTCCACGGCTAGCTTAAAGTCTCCTTTTAGCGCAGCCTCTACATTGAGCCTCTCGACCTTCTCGACACGAATAATGAGTTCGGCGATTTGCTCGGGCAGCCCGGACATAGGCAGGAGTTGAGCACCCTCTTTGCCCACTAGTGCCGGGACTTCGACAATCGCGTCTGCTGGTAGGAAGGAAAGAGCACCCTTGTTAAGACCGTTAACTATAATACGGTCGCCACGATTTGCAGCTAAGCTAGCTATAACCCTTACTGCCAAGTCACCATGACCAGGGACGCCACGGCGTAGCCTTAATCGAGGTTTTGCGCTTGCTGCTTGTTCCTTATAATGTGCGTAGATGCGGGGGAGCTTCTCGACTACAATATCAGCACGAGTTTGTTTCGCAGCTAGCTGCTCTCTTAGCATTTCTTCCGTGAGGTAGTAGTAGAAGAGGTAAGGAGACGGAAAGTATCCGTACTCTTTAAACAAGCGAGACATCCTGCCCACTAGCCCGGGAATGGGCTGCAGGATGGTACTCAGCGATCTCAGCATGGGGAGCTTGTCTGAGCCATCCCTACGAACTGCGGTAAGCCAACCACAGTGGTTAATGCCTACATTGTCTATCTCTAGGCGGGCATTGTGTGTAAGCATCAGCTTTGACAAAACATACTGCACTCCAGATGGCTCATCACAGATAGCCACTACCTTTTCAAAACCCGCGCTTAACAAGGCACGCACCACTTGCCCGGTAGGGTTGCTATAGTTTACCAAGTATGCCTGGGGACAGTGTCGACGCATGTCAGCCGCTACTTCCAACAAAAAGGGAATCGACCGCCAAGCAAATGATAACCCACCCGCCCCGGTGGTCTCTTGGCCTATTACATTATGCTGCAATGGAATCCGCTCATCTAAAGCTCGCGCGGCTAACCCGCCCACCCGCACTTGAGTCAAAACGTAGTCTGCGCCCCTAAGCGCTTCAACGCGGTTAGAAGTGTGTGTAATTGTATACTGTGCACCGCGCGCTCTAATCATCTGTGCTGCTAAATCGGCCACAATTGCTAGCTTTTCCTCATCTATATCCATCAGGCATACCTCAGCCCCGTCCAAGATGGCTTCTTCCACAAATAACCCTTCAATAATGCCGGGGGTAAAAGCGCTGGCACCACCAATTATAGCGATCTTCATACAAAACACCGCCCTTCCCCCATACATTCGGGGGATAAGGGCGGTGTTCCTGCTTTACTGGAGGTTAGAAGTTGAACACACCTACGCCAAGCTCATAACCAAGGTCAATCACAGAACCCGATCTCCCCTTACATGCACTACGGCTTTTTTGATAGCCTCTCGAGTTCATTTCCCACCGGAAGCACGTATAACTCGCCATTTTGTGAACACCCCCAATAGAATAGATTTTCAGTGTAGGACAGAGCCTTGTGTCCGATACGGCTCGTGAGGTTGACTTGGTTCATAACAACAAAATGAGATGAATCTCTAAGATGTAAATAACCTAAACGGTAATCCGCATTTCTAGTGCCCACGTAATGGCCCGAAAGGGAATCAAAGGCTATTACATGAATCCTTGGTTTTGGCTTGAGCACTAGCTATTCGATCCGCGCTAAGATCTCCCGCATAATGCGGTGCACTTCGCCGTCTACGCCTGAGAAGTCCATGGCGTCTTTGTAGATGGCCTGTAGGTCTCCTTGCATCTCGCGAGCGCGAGATAGCATCCCTATCGCTCTAATCATCGACTCTCGGTAGAGGCGAAGTACCTCTGCTTGGTCCGCTAGAGCAGTCTTCACCCTATGTTCTACGATACACTTGCTAAGGTCCACCAGCTTGCCGTTAAGCCCGGCATGTAACTGGTGCGGCTCTCGGCTAGTGAAGACCCCTACCCCAAGCTCGGGGAAGATAACATGCTCAATTTGGTTAGGGTCGAGGCAACAGTGGTACACTTCGGTGAACACACCCGCAATACGGGCTGTATCACATATTTTTTTAAGTACTCTATCGTTGGCCGTGGTAGGTTGACCCACCATCACATAGACCCTGCTGAGTGGGGTCATTAAGGAGTGGATGTGGTTAACCGCACCTTCTGGGCAAATAGCGCTGGCGAACATATGCCTCGGCTCACGCACAGAACGAGACACCCATTGCTTTTGGGGGAGTATCTCGGATATTAGCCGGTTGGTGATGTCTTCAAGTACGGAATAGTCTAGCCCTCCGGCATCATCCATATAGGCTTCAGCCTCAGAGTTGTAGAGCATGGCAGCAGAGAGGTAACCGTAGGCCCGGCTGTAGGTGCGGGCGATGTCGTGCATGAACCGTTCAATCCTAGCCCGTTGCTGCACCAGTTTATCTGCGCTCCAGTACATCCCTAGGTTAACGATTTCTTCGGCAGCGCCCGGAAGTTCCGGCTCCACACAATGGGGATGTGAGCCATCAATAATGGCAACGCCTATTTGTGGTAGGTACACGCCGTCTAGCGATGTAACTGCACCCGAGCACCAAAAGAGCTCCATCGGCATATCTGGCGTGCGCTCCCTAAGAGATGAGACCACACTGCGCATCAGGGTGCTCTTTCCGGTGCCTGGCCCACCTTTAAGCTTACAGATGAAGCCTTGCCGCTTGCCAAGTGCGTTAGCTTATACGCTCCCTTGTACGCTAGATACACAAAGAGGCTCATCTCCACCTCTATGCCTAGCACATTTCTGAAAGGAAAAGAGAGCTAAAGGGAAACGATGGCTCTTTCATGCTCCTTCGCCACTCCTCACTGAACACTGCAACTCGTGTCACAGCCATGACCATCCTTCCCGAACAGGAGGAATCTGTGATACACAGGTTGTTTGTAGACTTCAGGGATATACTTTTCTCTCTTTCAGCAAATACTCCTGCCGAATTACTGCAGTCACCCTCTAGTATTCTATCGTCCATAATGTGAGACACCACCCCGAAGGATGCTTTTCAGGCGAGGCATCCATCACCTCCTTTACCTATCCCAGTCCAATCTTACTCTTAACACGCAGACATGAGTCATGTGGTCTAGGATAGCCTCCAACGAATTGCCGCTTAGCTCTGCACGCACCGGCCCATAACCATATACGGCCAGTGTGTGAGAGTCGCCTGACTTAATTACAATAGATTGCCCAGGAAAGAGCCCGGAACCCTGATCTGCTTTGGGTAGTAGTAGTTCGCCCGTTGCTTGTGTTGGCTGTCCATCAAAAGTAAATGTCCATGAAAACAAATTCTCTTGGGGCATCGACCAGATAATAGCTAGTTGATGTCTACTCGGAAGGCCATTCTGCCTAGGCAACAGCTGAGTGCTGCTTGTTAGCACACTGCCCATAGGTTCGCCGTTATAATAGTATTCAATCCAGTATTCGAGAACCGCGGGCTGCTCTATCCGTGACTTAACATTAAAAAGCCTTCGGTCGTGGGGTGTGCCAACGATGCTAACATAGGGCTGGCTCCATAACCCCCATGCCAAAAAAGCGAGAACAACAAGCAAAACACCAATAAACAAATAGAATCTTCTTAATCTCATGCTATCCTCCAAGAAAAAACATAATTCTAAGTCATGTTACTACTATTTACATATGGTTGTCAATGCCATTGAGGTAAATTATTTGGCCTTATGGTATATTTATGCACTAGAATCATTAATAAGTTATAACTACGTATATGACCAATTTGGCATTACAAAAGGTGATCCTTAACACATGCTGACGGTGGTAGTTCCTATCCTTAAGTCTTTATATTTATCATATAAGGATTGATAGGCTTATTTTCTGCGACTCAAGAAGTCTTCCCTTGCCGCTCAACATTCCTGCTCTTTCCCGAAAAATCTGAAGCGCTAGGAGCCGTTATGAGCCACGGAAAGGATACGGGTAGGCTAGAGTACCCCTCAAAACCCTTGATATTACTAAGCGTTTGAAAATTTGGACAGGAAGAAAAGCCCCTATTCGGGGCGGTGGTCAATTGAGACGTACGTAAGACCCGTTGAGTTTCCCGTCATCCAAAATGTCTCTCGCAGTCTTATACAACCAATGGGCACGATTTCTCACGAACTCTTCTGAGACGAACTGACGAATAGCTGCTGGCCAATGGGATACAACGTACGTCATTGTAAGTGACACAACCATCTCCATGAGTTCCGGGCCCCTAATATCTGCTTGTTGCTCGGCCCACTTTTGGGCCCTGAGCATTGCCCCCTGAATGAACTTATCAAGGCCGTGGGTGATAATCTCGTAGGCTGCCCAGATGACTACTCCGAGCACCCCGAGCAGCTGCCAGCCGTAGGCCAGCAGAAAGGCGAGAATCTTTGCGAATACTTCCATTAGTTTTCCCCCTTAAATAGTTTTGAGCAGGTCTACTGCCTGCCCAATCTGCACCCGTATAACAGGGAACGCTGGGGACGGGTACATGTGTTCCATGCCCGACATGCATCCAGGTACTGAGAAGCTAAGTTACGTATTAGCGGGGACATACGGGACTAACTGGATTTTCGGGACAAGAGGGACCTAAAGAAGTCCGTCCAGGTCCGGTAAGTCCGTGTTTCGTCCTTTTTCTTGTCCCTTCCGTGTCCCCTAGTGTCCAGCAAGTCCCGATGAATGGGTTCCCACCTAGTAATAATGTCGCTCCGGAGAGGAGGTCTTGGGTTCGCCGGGAGTCGGCGTGCCGTGTCACGCCGCTACTATCCGTAAGGAACGCTGGGGACGGGGTCCAGCAAGTCCCGTTGAATTCGTTTTTACACAACAGAAAAGCCTCCCCGGTAACCCAGTAGGGAGGCATTGTGCTTAGTAAGCCCAGACAAATGCCGTAATTCCAATTCCGTTCTTTCTGTGTTCTTCATATTTTTCTGTGAATTCTGTGGTCCGTTACCTTCCCCTATTCGATACGCGCTAGGATTTCCCGCATGATGCGGTGCACTTCGCCGTCTACGCCGGAGAAGTCCATGGCATCTTTATAGATCGACTGCAGGCCTCCTTGCATCTCGCGAGCGCGAGATAACATCCCTATCGCCCTAATCATGGACTCTCTATAGAGGCGCAGTACTTCTGCTTGGTCCGCTAGAGCGGTCTTCACCCTATGTTCTACGATACACTTGCTAAGGTCCACCAGCTTGCCGCTAAGCCCGGCATGTAATAGGTGTGGTTCGCGGCTGGTGAACACGCCTACGCCAAGCTCAGGGAAGATTACGTGCTCTATTTGCTCAGGATCGAGGCAACAGTGATAGACCTCCGTGAAGATGCCAGCGATACGGGCGGTATCACAGATCTTTTTAAGTACTCTATCGTTAGCTGTAGTGGGTTGACCCACCATCACATATACGCGGCTCAAGGGGGTCCTTAGAGAGTGGATGTGATTAACTGGCCCCTCGGGGCAAATGGCGCTGGCGAACATATGCCTCGGCTCACGCACAGAACGAGACACCCATTGCTTTTGGGGGAGTATCTCGGATATTAGCCGGTTGGTGATGTCATCTAGCACTGAGTAGTCTAAGCCCCCGGCATCATCCATATAGGCTTCAGCCTCAGAGTTGTAGAGCATGGCAGCAGAGAGGTAACCGTAGGCCCGGCTGTAGGTGCGGGCGATGTCGTGCATGAACCGTTCAATCCTAGCCCGTTGCTGCA
>Ga0207951_100077_pt1 | contig 73116 bp, 66 predicted proteins | sample Subbio12Aug_8Bad_FD_184830 | JGI IMG/M metagenome (GOLD analysis project Ga0207951, IMG submission 184830) | Serpentinite rock and fluid subsurface biosphere microbial communities from McLaughlin Reserve, California, USA - CR12Aug_8Bad (SPAdes) | ecosystem: Environmental > Terrestrial > Deep... | reverse complement strand
GCTCTTTGGGTAAACAGATCGGCATTATTGATTTTATTACTGCGCATTTGTCTTTCCTTTTTGTTTACTCTCTTACATCTTCATTCATAAAAAGTTTGCACTAATTCAATAATTTTTCAGATGTTTCTAATTATTAGTCTCACTGCTCGAATGCTCGCCTTTACCTCTCTCGTAAGCAAAATCAACAATCATTTTTAGTGTTGTTGCATAGTTGTAACCTGCATGATTTGCCGAACGCATAAATCCCGCATCTTCAGTTAAATCGGGATTAGGATTAACCTCGAGCACATAAAGTTTGTTATCCGCTTTAGAGAGTCGCATATCAACGCGTGAGTAATCACGAACACCCATTGTCTTAAAACATAACAGAGCCATTTTCTCGGCTTGCTTTTGAATCCTCTTGGGTAAAATAGCCGGACAGATCGGGATTGTCTTATGATAAGCTTCATGCAGAGGATCCCACTTTGCCTGAAAACTTACAATCGGGTGAAGATGATCCGGTAATTCGGAAAAATCAATTTCGCTAATCGGTAAAACAACAGGATTCTTATCACCGAAGACCGCAACATTTAATTCTCGTCCCAGTATAAACTCTTCTATCAATGCCGGCTGCTTAAAGGAAGTAATTACATAATCAACCCGCATTTTCAATTCATCAAGATTATTAACTATTGAATTGTTATCGATTCCAACACTCGCGTCTTCCCATGCGGGTTTAACGATTAATGGATATTTCAAACCTGTCCGGAACGATTCCGTCATGTGTTTAATTATTTTGAACCTTGGAGTTCTAATTCCGGCAGCTCGCAAAATTCTTTTAGTTAACGTTTTATTCTGGCAAGTTCCAAGTGCCATTGGCGGTGCACCGGTGTATGGAATTTTAAGAAGCTCTAATAATCCGGTAAAATTCATCTCAAGCCGCGGCTGATCGTTGAATAGCTCTACGAAGTTGAATATTACGTCCGGTTTATTCTTATCGATATCTTTGAAGAAAAGCTGCAAATCGTCCCTTATATTAAGCGTATAAGCGTCGTAACCAAATTTCCTAAGAGAAGCTGCAATTTGCTCGAATTCCTCGATCGGATTTATCTCCTGTAAGCTGAAAACAGGGTCAAAATCGAGGTTCCCTTCACTCGGTTTTTTAACTTTTTTGGTCTTAGCTTGAATCGGCTCGTTATAAAGGACTACTACTTTCACTTTGGCTCAAATTTTTTTTACAAAGGTAAACAATTCTGTTTTGCATTTCAAAAGTTTTACTATTTTTGCACTCAATCTGATGGGGTAAGTTGAAATGAGTTTTTATCCTCAACCAAACAAGTATCAATGCGGACCATTCGCTTTAAAGCACGCTCTTGTTATGTTAGGAATTTTTAAGGATGAAGATCAAATTGGAATAATTGCCGGAAGTACATGGTGGGCTGGAACGGATGAATTTGGTCTTGCAAGAGCTGCGCGTCGCTTCAATTGTAAGATGAAACATTTTCAATCGAGTAATCCCGATGATGCAAGAAGAATGCTTGTTAATGAATTGAAGAAAGGTCATCCATGTATTCTTAGTGTTAAAAATTGGGAACACTGGACTACAGTTGTAAGCTACCAGAAAGGAAAGTTTGTTGTAATCGATAGCGAACTCGACAAAGTTGTTTCTGTTCAAACATCTACACAGTTATTAAGAAGATGGAAATATATTGAGAAGGGAACAGGAATAAGGAGTTATGACGGTTATGCACTCATACCAAAATTTAAAGTTACAACGCGTGCTAAATTTACACCAGAGAAAGCAAAGTATTTAATGTATGATAAGAACGAAGACCTTGCTAATAAATTCGATCAATATACCAACGACCTGATAAACATCTGCAACCCGCGAACAAAACTCAGTTTTAACTTCATAACCTTCTCGGAATTTTTAAGACGTAACGAAAAGAACCTGATTAAGAGAGTTGCACAATGGCATGGCGAACCTACTTACTCCGAATTGAAAAAAATATTAACCAATATGAAATTTGTTGCAGATGTATATGATCTTATTGTTCACGAAGACGATGAAAAACGTGCTGCTATAGATGTCGCCTCAATTCTTATGATGTACTCATGCGGTAAGTATGGCATGAATCCCATTTACTAATATGTAGGGACAGGACATGTCCTGTCCCGGCATGGTTGTTTTTCAGATGCTTGAATAAATTAAAAATGAATACATAAAAAATTATAAAACCACAAAATCAGTAGGGACGAGGCATACCCCGTTTATACATAAATATTGGAAATAAACCATGAATCATCACCCCAGAGTAATAAATAGAAATAAATCTGCATTGCTTGTAATTGATATACAGGAAAGGATTCTTCCTGTAATCTTTGAATACGAAAGGGTTGTTCAAAATTCTATTAAGCTAATAAAAGGTTTTAAGACACTCGGTTTACCGGTTTATTTTACAGAGCAATATCCTAAGGGTTTGGGTCCAACATCATCACAGATTAAAGAAGCATTGGAGGATGCAAAGGCAATTGAAAAGATGAGCTTCAGTAGTTCCGGTGCACCAGGATTATTTGATGAGCTTAAAAACAGAAATATTGAGCAGGTTGTTTTATGTGGTGTTGAATCGCATGTATGTGTAATGCGGACTGCTTTAGACCTTATTGCAAATGGTTTTCAGGTTCACGTTGCAGCAGATGCTGTATCTTCGAGACGCGAGTTCGACTTTAACATTGCACTTAACAGAATGCGTTCTAATGGTGCGGAGGTTACACTAACAGAATCTGTTCTTTTTGAACTGCTGGAGGTATGCGGAACTGATCAGTTTAAGTCAATCTCTAAACTTGTAAAGTGATTCAGTCAAAATATTTCTTGGGGAATTCAAACCGGAATGTTTTCCCTTTACTCCTTTCAACTTCGCGCCAGCTTTTCTCTTTAAACTCTATCCCTACAATTCCGCATGTGGGAATATTGGTTATAAATTTATTACCGAGGTGATTGGCATAGTTTGTTATAGCCGGATTATGTCCGAACAAAAAAACAATTTTATTCGTATCGGGAATACTCTGCACAATTGCTTCAAGTTCTTTAATACCGCAAAGGTAAAGTGATTTTTCCGATAGAATTTTTTCCAGTTTATAATTTAATTCTTCTGCAAAAATTTCTGCTGTGCTAATAGCACGAACTGCCGGACTCGAAATAATAAGATCGGGCAGAACTTTTTCATTTTTAAGAAGTAAGGCCATAAAAGGGGCATCTCTATTTCCGCGTTTGTTTAGCGGTCTATCAAAGTCGGTTATTCCTTCATTATCCCAGCTCGATTTTGCATGGCGGATTAAGTATAGAGTTTTCATTTAGCACCGGATTTCAGGTTTTCCAGAATTCGTTTCATCTCTTCCAGGTGCTTTAGTTTAAGCGGTTCGAGTATTTGTTGTGCATAATTTGTAAAAAAACGATGTGAAGAAATAAATTCAATACTCTTCTCAAACCATTCCTGTTCGGAAAGAGATCTGCCGAAGTGAAATTCAAATTCTACTCTGAATAAATCATTCCTGTTTACGAAATTCTTTTTGCCCAGATGCGAAAGATCTGCATCGCATATAACTTCTTCTAAAATATTCTTCGGCTTTTGGGGTACCTTTGTGGCAAGAATGCAATTGCAAACTTTATCAATCTTATCATGCGGATAATTTTCTTTTTTCAGAAATTCCGCTGCAAATTCCGCACTCTTTTCTTCATGACAATCGGAAATGTCAACATATCCTAAATCGTGAAAGCATGCAGCTAACTGAACAATTTCTAAATCGGAATCTGTAAGGTTTTCAGCCTGACCGATTACTCTGCTGGATAAAATTACTTCCTGGGTATGACTTACATCGTGATAAACATGTTCTTGTGATGATTTCTCATAGAGAATTGAGAGAACATACTCTTCAGCTTTTTCTAGTAAATTATTATTCATCTCTAATATTTTATTAGCTGCATAAATTTAAGAAATTCCGGATAAGAGTCTAATTAATTATATCACATTCTAAAAATAATATATATCATTATTGTGGTTGTTTTATATTATTTATCAATTAATAGAGTAAAAATATTTATTTTGAATCAGGCAAAAATAATTTCATGTGATTATGTTTAACTACCCATCGGATATTTTTAATCAGTCGGCAGTAATCCCTTTTAAAAATGATAAGAAGGGTATTAAGATACTATTAATCAAATCGCGCAATGGAAAATGGATAATTCCAAAGGGAATTATTGAAAAAGGATTAACACCTCACGAGTCAGCAAGAAAAGAAGCAATTGAAGAAGCCGGCGTAGATGGTGTTGTAAGCGATCTTTTAATTGGAGAATATAAATACGATAAGTGGGGAGGAACCTGTAATGTAAAAGTTTATCCGATGCTTGTAAATGAGGAACTATCCAGCTGGGAAGAAGATTTTTTTAGAATTAGAAAATGGTTCAGTTTAGAGAAAGCAGCTATGAAAATCAGTAAACCGGAAATAGCAGATTATATTAAGTTAATTCCAGAAATATTCAGCAAAGAATTCAATGGCACGACTCGGGCTGCTCAATAACAGTTTTCTGAAGTTTAGGGCTAAGATATGGAATACCGAGATTCAATCCGCGTAGAATAAAGATTAGTGCAAGCAATACCGCAAAAACCGGAATTAGTTTATTAACCTTCCTTTTAAAATTAACATTGATAATTTTTCCGAACATCGCAGTAGCTAGCATAACAGGAAATGTTCCAAGTCCGAACATTGCCATGTAAAGTGCACCTGAGATCCAATCAACCGTTGAAACTGCACCGGCAATACCAACATAAACAAACCCGCATGGAAGGAGTCCATTTAAGACCCCAATAGTAAATAATGATGAATTCGATTTTTTTGAAATCATCAACGAGAATTTTGATTTGATAAAATTTGTGGTCTCTCTATAAATAAATGTATTTGCAACCCGGGCTTTTATTTTTCTCGGTGTTAAAACATAGACAAGTATTATTACTCCAAATGCTATTGATAAATCCTGTTGCAAACCAAATAGAACAAGCCGGCTGCCGAATAAACCGAACAAAGCTCCCATTAGAGTGTAAGTAAAAATTCTTCCCAGGTTGTAAAGAACTCTTCCTGCTAATATTTTTAATTGAGAATCTCCGATAACAGGTAATGCGAGAACAATTGGTCCGCACATTCCTATGCAATGTAAGCTGCCAAATAACCCTACTATAAATCCGGTCCAAATTTCCATCAATTCACCATCAAAATTTTTTCGTTATAAAAGCTTTTTCCATTAGCTTCCCAATCCACTTTAATCTTCCAGACACCTTTTATAAATTTATCGGTAGATACAATTTGAGTGCGCAATGTATCCGCGGAGATATTAACTGTAAAATCTTTAGCAGGATCACTTGGTCTGTAAAAGTGAATTGTCCCGGCAATTGAATTGTAATCAAATTGATTTGGGAAAATAAATTTTACAGATGCTTGTTGATTGATTATTTGAAGTTGTTCCTCTAACTGATTTGTCCTGTTAATTTTATCAATCTGGTTTTGATATTCCAGTTCCTTTGCATAATAATTATCAGTAACAAGAGTAACATCCTGATTCATAAACACAAAAACCATAATTAACACACCAATAACAAAAAGAATATAAGTTGCAGCTATTTTTGTTCCCCATGAAATTTTCATTTTACTTTTCCCAGGAAAGATGTTTGGATAACGTCGAGTACTTTATTGTTTGATTTAACAGCAATCTGCAGAGGTGTTTTCATACTTTTAAGTTCGCTCTTAGGAAGTATAACAAGAAATTTTGCTTCCGATACACCTTGAGGTTCAACGTTTAATTCGTTTCCAATCAATTTTATCTCGCCATCGATATTTTCAAGTTCCAGGTAAGCCGGTAGATGATTAAATGTTTTATTCACAATTTTAAGATCGTAAATATTGCTTATCTTATTATCCGGCTGCTCCTGAAACAGCAATCCGGGTGTTCTTAAAATACTCAATTCAACGGGAGCCCTGTTAATAAGCATGAATAAAATAAGCACGGTTAATACAAACAGAACAAAAGTATAACCCACGGCTCTTGGTGTAAATAACGATTGGTTACCGCTTTCAATCTGATTTTTAGATGCATAACGGATCAATCCACGCGGACGTTTAACTTTATCCATCACTTCGTTGCAAGCATCGATGCAAGCCGTGCAGTTTACACATTCGAGCTGAGTACCGTTTCGGATGTCAATTCCTGTTGGACATACATCAACACATAAATTGCAATCGATACAATCACCGAGATTCTGAACTTCGCTTTTTTTGATTTTACCTCTCGGTTCTCCTCGTTTATAATCGTAGTGAATTACAACCGAGTTTTGATCGAGCATAACGCCCTGAAGTCTTCCATAAGGACATACAATTGTGCATGCCTGTTCACGGAAATACGAAAAGACGCAGTAGAATAATCCGGAGAATATTAATACTGCCGCAAATGTTCCAAAATGTTCTGATGGTGAATCCGAAATGTATTTTTGTAATTGATCTATTCCGATTATGTAAGCAAGAAAGAAATTGGCAATCGCAAAAGAAATTACAAAGAAAATAATCTGCTTGGAACTTTTCTTTAGAAATTTTTCAGCAGTCCAGTTCGATTTGTTTAACAGCTTCTGCTTACTTGCATCTCCTTCAATCCAGTATTCAATTTTTCTAAATACCATTTCCATAAATACTGTTTGAGGACAAATCCACCCGCAGAATAATCTACCGTAAACTACAGTAAATAAGAATATTGAAACAATGAAAGCAATCATGGTTAAAGCAAACAGGTGAAAATCGTGCGGTCCGAATGGAATTCCGAACAGAATAAATTTTCTCTCGATAACATTAAGAATAATAAACGGATGTCCGTCAATTTTAATAAAAGGAGCACCGAATAAGAATGCAAGAAGAAAAATGCTTACAATAGTTCTTGCATTATAAAACTTGCCCGAAGGTTTTTTAGGATTGATCCAAACCCGTTTACCTTCTTTAGTAACAGTAGCAATTGAATCGCGGAACGACTCATCGGTTTTTATTTGATGTTCCATGTCAATTTAAAATTCGTATAAGATATTCTTAACTTCCTTTAGTTAAAGCTTGTTTATCGTCCGCGGGTTCAATCCATTTTTCACCTTCTGCTGTTTTCCCATTTGGCGGATTTGTTCCGTGAAGAGTTATTATATAACTTGATGCTGATTGCATCTTCTTAGGATCCAGTTGGGTTTCCCAGCTTATCATTCCCTTTGCAGGAACACCATATTTAATAACCTTAAAAATATTTTTAACTCCTCCTCCATGAATCCAGAAATCATCTGTTAAGTTAGGACCAACAAGTCCTTCGCCGTTCTGTCCATGACATGTTGCACAGTTTTTAAGATAAATTTCTTTACCTTCGGCCATCGAGGCGGCATCATCAACAAACTTTACTGTTTCTTCATTTATGAAAGCACCTGTTCTAACTAAAAAATCGCGTTCCATTTTTGCCTTTTCAATTTCAACTTTATATTCTTTGGATTGAACCTGTCCATCATCAAATACATGAAACACCATGAAATAAATTGCCGCCCATATAATTGTTCCGTAAAAAAGCATACTGAACCAGGGTGGAATTCTATTATCGAGTTCTCTAATTCCATCATAATTGTGAGAAAGTAAAATTTCTTTTTCATTTTCAATTGGAGTTGAACGCGTAAGAAATTTACGAAAAGCAATTAAAGGTGCCTTGAAAGTTTTTCCTTCCGAATCCTCTTTCTCCGAATAGACAACTATAAGCCAGAGAACAAATGCAATCATAAATAATGTTACGATCAGCATAAACTTCATAACATTATCTAGTGAAGTATCGCCCTCTGCAGCAAATATGTTTGTAGATCCTAACAATAAAGTTATTGTTGTTGTAAGCAGAAATAACATTCTATTATTTTGTTTCATCTTCAATCTCGTTGTTGTTTTGTATTTCTTTATTGTTTTCTAATGGCAGATTACCCATTTGTGTTATAAGCTTTTTATCCATTCTAACAGTTCTTACAATTATAAAAATGAATAATCCAAAAAAAATAATTAATCCTATAACCGGGAATACCGAAATACCATCTATCGTGCTTAAGTATTTGGATATCATTTTATTTGATTCCCCTTTATATCTTTTCCTAATCGTTGTAAGTAAGCAATAAGTGCAATAACATCTGTATTCCAGTCAGCTGGAACACCGTTATTTATTAAATCATCTGCAATTAGATTGGCTTGTTTAACCAGATCTTCATTGGCAAATTTTTCGTAACCTTTCTCATAATCAACTCCAACTGATCTTAATGCACTGATTTTTGCAGCTGTGGTAGAAGTATCAAGAATTTGTGTTAAGAGCCAGGGATATCTTGGCATTATAGAACCGGGGGACATTTGCCTCGGATCTTCAAAATGCAAGTAATGCCAAAGGTTGGAATACTTTCCACCAACACGATGTAAATCCGGTCCTGTTCTTTTTGAACCCCACAAGAAAGGATGGTCATAAACATATTCACCGGCTTTTGAATATTCACCGTATCGTTCTGTTTCGGATCTGAACGGACGAACGAGCTGCGAATGACATGTGTTACAACCTTCTCTTATGTAAATATCTCTTCCTTGCATCTCGAGCGGAGTATATGGTTTAACGCTTGCTATTGTGGGAATGTTGGATTTAACTACAAATGTTGGAACGAATTCAACTACACCACCAATTAGAATTGCGACAGTTGCAAGAAGTGTAAATTGAACAGGTCTTTTTTCGAGCCATCTGTGTATCATTCCGCGTTTCATTTTATCATGTTCGATTATAAGGGGAGCTGCTTCGGCTTCTTCTTCCTTAACAAACTTACCTTGTTTTGCAGTCTTTAATAGGTTGTAACCCATTAAAAATATTCCCGCTAAGTAAAGTGTTCCTCCCAACGATCTTATTATATGAAATGGAATTATCTGTAAAGTAGTTTCTAAAAAGTTTGGATATTGAAGAATGCCGAGCGGGGTAAATTGTTTCCACATTAATGATTGTGCAATTCCCGACCAGTACATTGGTATTGCATAGAATACAATTCCTAAAGTTGAAATCCAGAAATGAGCATTTGCCATTTTCTTTGAATACAAATCTGTATTCCACATCTTTGGAACCATCCAGTATAAAATGCCGAACGTTAACATTCCATTCCATCCAAGAGCTCCAACATGAACGTGTGCAATTATCCAATCTGTAAAGTGTGCAATTGCATTTACGTTTTTAAGTGAAAGCATCGGTCCTTCGAATGTTGCCATTCCGTATGCAGTTACAGCAACTACCATAAATTTTAATATCGGATTATCACGAACGCGATCCCACGCACCGCGTAATGTTAATAGTCCGTTTATCATTCCTCCCCACGATGGAGCAATAAGCATAATTGAAAAGACCGTTCCTAATGATTGCGCCCAATCAGGAAGAGCCGAATATAAAAGGTGATGCGGTCCTGCCCATATATATAAAAATATTAATGCCCAGAAGTGAAGAATAGATAGACGGTATGAGTAAACAGGTCTGTTTGCCGCTTTAGGAAGGAAGTAGTACATCAATCCCAGGAATGGTGTTGTTAAGAAAAATGCTACAGCATTATGACCATACCACCATTGAACGAGAGCATCCTGAACGCCGGCATAAATAGGGTAACTCTTTGTTAATGTTGCCGGAATTTCGAGCGAGTTTACTACATGAAGAACAGTAACTGTTACAAATGTTGCTATATAAAACCAGATTGCAACATACATATGTTTTTCGCGGCGTTTAATTATTGTGCCGAGCATATTAGCACCGAATGCAACCCATACAAGTGCAATTAAAATATCGATAGGCCACTCAAGCTCTGCATATTCTTTGCTGGTTGTTATACCAAGCGGCAAGGTTACAGCGGCAAGAACTATAATTGATTGCCAGCCCCAAAAGTGAAAGTTACTAAGAACTTTACTCCACATACTTGCCTTGCATAATCTTGGCAAGGAATAATAAATGCCGGCAAAAATTAAATTACCTACGAATGCAAAAATTACTGCATTGGTATGCAGCGGACGAATCCGCCCGAATGTTAAATAAGGTATTCCGAAATTCAATTCGGGTAGATAGAGTTGTATCGCAATAATTACGCCGACAAGCATTCCTACAATTCCCCATACTACGGTTGCAATTGTAAAATTCTTGACGATCTGATTATCATAACTGAATTTTTCAACAGTCATTAAAACAGCTCCTGATTTTATTATTGTATAATGTAAAATGTATAATGCAAAATTTATTATTCCTTTTCACTTTTTTCATCTTTATTCTCATCACTCATCGCTCTGTTCTCTACACTATTCTCTTTCTTATTGTTCTCAAATAAAATTCTGATTGCCGGCGTATGTTTATCATCATACTGACCGCTTTTAACTGCCCATAAATATGCAGCTAAAAATCCTGATGCTACCAATAAGCTTGCACCTATCAACACAAAGACAACCGACATTAAATAAACCTTTCTTTTCTTGCAATAAAATTAATAGAAAAAGTTGTAAAGACTACAACAGAAATTGAACTAATGGGCATTAAAATAGCTGCGACAATAGGGGATAAAGAACCCGTTACTGCAAATGATAATCCCACAATGTTGTAAATGAAAGACAAAATAAAACTTGCAATAATTACTTTTCTGCTTTTAATTGAGAATAGAATAAAATCCGCTAACCGGTTAAACGATTTTGAATCGAGTATTCCATCGCAAGCCGGTGAAAAGTTATTTATATTATCCGAAATGGAAATTCCAACATCACTTTTTGCAAGAGCACCGGCGTCATTCAATCCGTCCCCAATCATTAAAACTTTTTTTCCATTCATTTGAAGATTGCTAATATAATCAAGTTTATCATGCGGCGATTGCCGGAAGTGAAGCTCTCCTTCATCTGCAAAGAATTTAGTAAGGTTTTCTTTCTCGCTATCGTTATCGCCCGATAGTAATGAAATTTCATAATTATTTTCCAGTGAGGAAATTATTCCTTTTAATCCCTCTCTGTATTTATTCGAAATGACAAACGAACCGGGGCATGTATCATCAATTGAAATAAATACACGTGTGTTGTTACTATCACTTGTTTTTAATCCGGTTACAAATTTTTCGGATCCAACTTTTATTTGTTTACCATTTATAATAGCAGTTATACCTTCACCTGTTTTTTCGCTGAATGATTCTATTGAAGTTACACCGGAATCATGCAAATAATTATAAATTGCACGGCTTAACGGGTGTGAAGAATTCCGAACCGCCGATTTTATAAGCAATTTATAATCATGTGTAAGTTGGCCGTCGAAATTAACCAAGGCAGCATCATTTTCGGTAATTGTGCCGGTCTTATCAAAAACAATATGATTAACACTTGCAAGTTTTTCTATTACGTGTGTGTTCTTCAGGTAAAATTTATTACGCCCGAAAATTCTGAGTGTGTTCCCTAATGTAAACGGGGTTGAAAGAGCAAGTGCACAGGGGCATGCAACAATCAATACAGCCGTAAACGCATTAAATGAAAGTGCTGCGTCAACAATCAGCCAGTGAATTGCACCGGCAATAGCTATAAATAGAACGATAAATGTAAAATGTTTGCTGATGGAATTTGCAAGCGAAACTATCCTTGATTCATCTTCTTTACTGAATGCCTTGCTGTTCCATAATTGCGTAAGATAGCTTTGCGAGATCTCTTTAATTGTTTCCAGTTCAATTGCACCACCAAGTTGTCTTCCGCCGGCATAGATCATCTCGCCGGTATTTTTCGAAACCGGAATTGATTCACCCGTTACAAAACTATAATCAATATTGGCATTACCTTTTATTAGAATTGAATCTGCCGGAATCAGTTCATTATTACGTATAATGATGCGTGTTCCGGTCTCCAGTTTTTCAACGGGAATTGTCGTTTCTATATTTCCTTTTCTAATTGTAACAGAGATAGGGAAGTAGGATTTGTAATTTCTCTCGAAGTTAAGTGTTTCGTAAGTCTTGTTTTGAAATAATCTCCCGATAAGAAGAAAGAATACAAGTCCGCTTAAAGAATCCAGGTAACCGGCTCCATTCAAAAACAGGATATCGATAATACTTCTAATGAAAAGGACAAGAATACCAAGGGCAATTGGTACATCTATGTTCACGATTTTTTTCTTAAGTCCTTTCCATGCAGACGAAAAATAATCCAGACTGCTGTAGAAAAAAACCGGAAGTGAAAGCAGAATATTTATATAAGCAAAAATTCTTTTCATCTCCGGCAATTCTTCTGTTCCTATCGATAGGTATTCCGGAAAACTTAACAGCATTATATTGCCAAAGCAGAATCCCGCAATCCCTATTTTATAATAAAGATTTTTATTCTCTGCCTTTACTTTTTCTTCCTGTTTCTCTTCAAGATTTAGCAACGGTTCATAACCGATTGAATCTAGAAGCTCCACAATTTGTTTTAAACCGGTTTTTTCTTCAGAAAAGTTGATGAACAATTTCTTCTGAAGGAAATTAACCTGTGAGGAAATAATTCCCGGATTAAGCTTATAAAGATTTTCTAGAATCCAGATGCAGGAACTACAATGCATTTGTGGAATTGTAAATGTCGCTTTTGAAATTTTACCATCAGTAAAATCAATAAATTTCTCTTTAGCAGAGAGGTCATCAAGAAAATCGAGGTTGCGTTTTACATAATATTTTTTTGTTAAGCCGGGGGAGTTCTCTATTGAATAATAATTACACAGGTCGTGCTGATTTAGAATTTCGTAAACGGTTTTACAACCGTTGCAGCAGAAAATTTTTTCTTTAATACTAATTAATTCGTCGGTACATTCATCACCGCAATGATAACAGAATAACTTTGTACCTGACTGTTCTTCCAATAGTGCAGAATTCTGGTTATTTCTTTCCCTTTCCAAATAAATATTAATGATTTGTTGGAGTGATAATTAATTAACGTATTGAATGACAACCCTGAACGCAAGATAAAAAATTCTGGATGCTTTGTCTAATAAAGACTATCGGCTATCAAGAAAATTTTTTTATGATATAAAATTTGAGAATTCCATATTTGAACATAATTTTACGTAACAAAAATTGGAAGGTGTAATGGAATCGTTAAATGGGAAAAAAGTATTGATTACCGGTGTTACTTCCGGTATCGGAAAATCTTGTGTTTATGCTTTAGCAAAAGAAGGTGCAGATCTCCTAATAAGTGCACGTAGAAAAAACCTGGTTGATGAAATTACAAATGATATCAAGAAAAAATACAACGTGAATGTTTATTCGTTTCAATTAGATGTGACTAAGAAAAAAGAAGTTGATGATGCTGTTAAGTCCTTGCCCGATGAGTGGAAGAAGATTGATATACTTATTAACAATGCCGGTATGGGAAGAGGAATGAATAAACTTTATGAAGATAATCCGGATGGCTGGGAGGAAATGATTGATACTAATATCAAAGGTTTACTTTATGTTACTAATGCTATCATACATCAAATGGTTGAACGGAAAGAAGGTCACATAATAAATATCGGCTCAATAGCCGGACACGAAGCATATCCGCGCGGTGCGGTTTATTGTGCATCCAAACATGCTGTTGCCGCAATTACAAAATCATTACGAATGGATGTAATGGATAAAAATATTCGTATCAGTACTATCGATCCGGGACTTGTTCAAACCGGATTTAGTAAAGTACGGTTCTATGGCGATGAAGAGAAAGCAGATGCAGTTTATAAAGGTTACACTCCGCTTTCACCCGATGATATTGCCGATGCTGTTGTTTATGTTGCAACCAGACCTAAACATGTGAACATTGCGCAAATGATAGTTTTTCCGACAGCGCAAGCATCTTCAACTCTGGTTCATAAAGAAATTTAAGAATAGATTGTAATTAAAAGGGATTCCTAATTCCCTTAAAAGGGAGTCCCTTTTTTTTTATATTAGCTTCAGATTTTTCCACATACTATTCTCTTCAGGTTATCGAATCTTGTAAATTAAGGAGGTTATTATGCGCGGCAATAGTGCAAGTAATCTAGGGTCTAAATTGAAACTGGTTTCCGTTAAAAACAAAAAAACTAAGGGTAAAAAAGCGTATTCAATTAGTAAAGAAATGATGAAAACATACGTGCCTGATGTACCGGAACCGGTTGAGGATTTAAGACATAGAAAAATCCGTACTCAAAGTAATATCAGGTCAGCAAGTTCCGAGAATAACTATTCATCAACTTCTGAAATCTGGATCGGTTAAAAATTGAATGCAGCAGAAATTTTTAACCGTAACAAACAAAGTCATTCCATACAAATGGAAGTGAATGGGAAATATTTATCCTTACCAAAACTTTTTCTTTATCTACCAATCAGTAAATCATAAATATACCAACATCACCGGCACCTTCGCGTATTATTTCGGGCTTCTCTTTACTTAAATCGATAATACTCGACGGCTTTCCTTCTAATGGACCGCTCGATAACATTAAATCTACCTGAGAATTAAAAATTGCTTTTATTTCATCCGGATTAAAAAGCAGTTCACCTTTTCTTTTTGTTACGGATGTGCTTATGATTGGATTTCCCAATTCTCTGGCAAGTAACAAAGCTATTTTATGATCCGGAACTCTTATGCCTACAGTTTTTCTTTTAGACCATAATTTTTTGGGGACTTCTTTTGCTGCGGGTAAAACAAAAGTGTAAGGACCGGGAAGTAACTTTTTCATTGTCTTATATGCATAGTCGGATACTTTTGCATATTTGGAAATATCTTTAAGGTTGGGGCAAATAAAACTGAATAATTTTGTCCCGGCTTCATGTTTTATTTGATAAACACGGTCAAGAGCTTCTTTATTAAAAATATCGCATCCTATTCCATATACAGTATCTGTAGGATAGATAATTACTCCGCCTTTTTTCAAAACATCAACTGCCATATTAATATATCTTAATTGCGGTGTTACTGGATGAAGTTCAAAAAATTCCATCTTCTCCTCCTTCTTAAAATCCAACTTTAATTTTTGTTGAATTCCGATAAATACAGTTCGTCGATTTGCCATTTATTGAAATGTTCACTACTAATGTTAGAACTTGTGTTCAAATTGTCAATAGAAATCTGTTAAATTGCACCATAGAAATTTCTTTTTGACTAAATGAAAAATAAAAACAGAATTCCCAAATCAGTATGGATTTTAGGTTTTGTAAGTCTGTTTACAGATTTTGCAAGTGAAATGCTTTATCCAATTACACCTCTTTTCCTTTCTGCAACATTGGGCGCATCGATGTCGCTGATTGGTTTGATAGAAGGAATTGCAGAAGTAACCGCCGGTTTATTGAAAGGGTATTTCGGATTTTTATCGGATAAGATTCAAAGACGATCGATATTTGTAAAAACTGGTTATACACTTTCTGCAATTGCTAAACCGTTGCCGGGATTTCTACCGTTTATTCCAACAGTAATTTCTTCGCGTGTGATTGATAGAATTGGAAAAGGAATTAGAACAGCTCCGCGCGATTCTCTTCTGGCAGCAGCATCCGATAATAATACAGGTGCAATTTTTGGTTTTCATCGCGGCATGGATACTCTTGGCGCTGTATTAGGACCAGTGACTGCATTAATACTTCTCAATTTTTTTACCGGTAATTATATTCTAATTTATTTTGTTGCGGTTGTTCCTTCTCTGCTTGCAGTCCTTTTTGCATTTATGGTTAAAGAGAAAGAAACATTTAACCCGCAGTTGAAAAATAAAATAAGTATTAGACTTTTCTGGAATGATGCTACAACTGAATTCAAATTACTGTTAACAATTTTTACTTTGTTTTCACTTGTAAACAGCAGTGATGTTTTTCTGATTCTGAAAACACAGAAAATTTCCGGTTCGGACACCTCGGCATTAATCGGTTACATTTTATATAATATTGTTTATGCATCTTCATCATATCCAATCGGATTAATTTCGGATCAATTAGGCAAATCGAAAATTTTTATAACCGGATTATTTGTTTTCTCGGCAGTCTATCTCGGATTCGGCTTAAGTGGAAATTTCCACATAAATATAATTCTATTCTGTATTTATGGAATTTATGCTGCTTCGACGGAAGGAATTTCGAAAGCGTGGATATCGGATATTATTCCATCACATTTACGTGGAACTGCAATTGGTCTGGTAACCACTCTTAGCAGTTTTGGTGTAATGATCGGCTCTTTAATTGCCGGTATTTTATGGGATAGTTTCGGTTACCAGGTTCCATTCCTGTTATCTTCAGTTGTAAGTTTATTACTTGGAATTACACTCATTTTCCTCAAGAAAAATCGACTTATACGGTAATCGCTTAATAATTATTCTTTTATTTCAAGAGTAGATTCGTTTTACTATTTTTGGCTGTAATTTACTATGGTTTTATGGAAAAGAGGAAGTTAGCAGTTGTTGCTGCAAGCGGTGGAATGGATAGCTGTATTACAGCCGCAATTGCAAATGAAAATTATAACCTCGCATTGATTCATGTTAATTATGGTCAGCGGACCGAGACACGTGAGTTGAAAGCGTTTCATGATGTAGCTGATTTTTATAAAGCTGAAAAAAGATTAGTGATCGACCTGGGACATCTTGCTAAAATCGGCGGTTCATCACTTACAGATAAATCAATTGAAATTTCTAAAGCCGATCTGGCAAGTAAGGAAGTTCCCACTTCCTATGTTCCGTTCCGTAATGCTAACATATTGAGTGCGTGTGTAAGCTGGGCGGAGGTAATTGGAGCAGAAGCAATTTTTATTGGTGCGGTTTATGAAGATGCTTCCGGGTATCCGGATTGCCGTCCGCAATTTTATGAAGCATTCGAAAAAATGGTTGACCTTGGAACCAAACCGGAAACTAAAATTAAAATTGTAACACCGATAATTAATTTTTCGAAAGCAGAAATTGTTAGGAAAGGAACCGGGTTGAAAGCGCCGCTCCATTTAACGTGGTCATGTTACCAAAGCGAAGATGAAGCTTGCGGAGTATGCGATAGCTGTGCTTTCCGTCTCCGCGGTTTTCAACAAGCGGGAATCGAAGATCCAATTCCGTATAAGACTAAACCTGAATACAGATAATTGAGAATTTAGAATTGAGAATGTAGAATGCAGAATGCAGAATGAATTTTTCTAAAATTATTTTTTGGGGTAACTATGAGTCAATATATAACACCAATGTTAAACAGTGATGAATTAATATATGCCATAAATGTATGGGATGTTCAAACATTAGCTAAAGAGAAAATAGGAAGGGAACTTACTTTTCAAGAAATGAATGTTGTTAAAAAAGGAATTGAATGGGGATTTTACGATTGGTTTGTTATTGTAAATTTTGCAATAGAATCAGCTGCAGGAATAAATTCAAATAAAAGGGTGTAGAGAAAGAGATTAATGTATAAGAAAACTCAAATATTTCTTGGTGATTCCAAAGAAATCTTGAAAGATTTTGAATCTAATTCAATTGATTTAATTTTCACTTCACCTCCGTATTCAGATAGTCGTAAAAATACATATGGTGGTATCCATCCTGACAAGTATGTTGATTGGTTTTTTCCTTTTTCAGAACAACTTTATAGAGTACTTAAGCCAACTGGTACCTTTGTTCTTAATATAAAAGAAAAAGTAGTAGGTGGTGAGAGACATACTTATGTAATTGATCTAATAAAAAATATGCGTGAACTAGGGTGGCTTTGGACTGAAGAATTTATTTGGCATAAAAAAAATTCTTACCCTGGAAAATGGCCTAATCGTTTTCGTGATTCTTGGGAAAGACTTTTACAGTTTAACAAATCAAAGCATTTTAATATGTATCAAGAGGAAGTAATGGTCCCAATTGGTGATTGGGCAAAGTCCCGTTTGAGAAAATTAAGTGAGACGGATAAAAATCGAGATAATTCAAAGAGCGGAAGCAATTTCGGGAAAAATGTTTCTAATTGGTTGAATAGACAATATGTGTATCCAACAAATGTTTTACACCTAGCAACTGAATGTAATAACAAAGAACACAGCGCTGCATTTCCTGATGAGTTGCCTGAATGGTTTATTAAGTTATTTACTAAAGTAGGTGATGTTGTTCTTGACCCTTTTATGGGCTCCGGTACAACTGTGAATGTTGCAAGTAAGATGGGAAGGATAGGGTTAGGTATTGAAATAGTGAGGGAGTATTATAAATTGGCAGAAAACCAAATAAGTCAAAATATATTTGCAGCAGAGTCAAAGGTAAAATATGGAAAAACTAAAACTGGACGACGTAAGAAAATACGTTGAAGATAATATTGGTACTTTTCACGAAGCACGGCAAAAAGGTCTTGGAAAGTTAAAACTTTCCAAGCTTCTTTTACAAAAAAATCCCTACTTGTTTAAAGCAAAAAATATTCTAACTGCTGAAAAATTTGTTGAAAATTTAATTAAGGCTTACGTCTCCTCACAGGAAGAAACTATGTTTGGGGGTTTTCTTGAAGGTCTTGCAATTTTTATTTGTAATCAAGTTTATGGTGGAAAAAAATCATCGGCTGAAGGACTTGATTTAGAATTCGAGAAGAAAGGTATAATTTATGTAGTTGCAGTGAAATCAGGTACTAATTGGGGTAATGCCGATCAAATAAAAAAAATGAAGGAAGGCTTTAGAAAAGCAAAACAAAGATTGAGAACCAATGCAAAAAAAAGACCAATTGAAGCTATTAATGGTTGTTGTTATGGAAAAGTTGTAAAAAGCGATAAAGGAGAATATCAAAAAATAGCTGGGCAAAAATTTTGGGAATTCATCTCAGATAATTCAGAACTTTATACAGAAATAATTGAACCACTTGGATTCAAAGCAAAAGAAAGAAATCTGGAGTATGAGATTGAATATTCTAGGCAGATAAATATTTTTACTAAACAATTTGCAGATGAGTTTTGTGTGGATGGTAATATTGACTGGACTAAAATTGTGCGATTTAATTCTGGTAAGGACAAAATGAAGGTGAATCTATGACTAATAAACCAAACTTCCTCGTAACATTCCCCAATCCTAATCCGGAAAGAGATTACACAATTATTCACACGGCACCGGAGTTTACCTCACTCTGTCCTGTAACAGGTCAACCCGATTTTGCAACAATTATTCTTGAATACATCCCGGATAAAATCTGTGTGGAGCTTAAGAGTTACAAATTTTACCTTCAATCATTCCGCAATGATGGAATCTACTTTGAAGCAGTAACCAACAGAATATTAAACGATCTTGTTAAAGTCTGCAAACCCCGTTATATGAAAATAACCGCTAAGTTTAATACCCGCGGTGGAATCTTCTCTGAGATCATAGCTGAACAAAGAAGAAAAAAATTGAAAAAGAAATTCGTTTGACTAATACTAACTCCTATTCTAATTCAATTAATTATACATTATAAATTATTCATTGTACATTAATTCAGGGAGTTAACATGGCAAAGAAAATAATTAAAAGAAGCTGGGCTGAGCCATTCAAAATAAAAATGGTTGAGCCGATTAAAATGACAAATAAAGAAGACCGCGAAAAAGCTGCTAAAGAAGCCGGTTATAATACATTCTTATTAAAATCCGAAGACGTGTATATTGATCTATTAACCGATAGCGGTACAAATGCAATGAGCGATTACCAGTGGGCAGGAATGATGCTTGGCGATGAAGCTTATGCAGGTAGCAGAAATTTCTATTACTTATGGGACAATATTAAGAAGTATTACGGAATGCCTTACCTTGTTCCAACACATCAGGGTCGTGGTGCAGAACATCTTATTTCCAAGGCTATGATTAAACCGGGGGATTATATTCCCGGTAATATGTATTTCACAACTACACGTCTTCATCAGGAACTTGCCGGAGGAACTTTTGTGGACGTGATTATTGATGAAGCACACGATTCACAGAACCGTCATCCGTTCAAAGGAAATATCGATATTCAGAAACTTGAGGACCTGTTCAAAAAAGTCGGTGGAAAGAAAGTACCTTATGTAAGTATGGCCGGTCCGGTTAATATGGCCGGCGGTCAACCATTTTCTATGGAAAACTTAAAAGCCGTAAAAAAACTTACCGATAAATACGGTGTTAAACTCTGGTTCGATGCAACACGAGCAACCGAAAATGCTTACTATATTAAAACACGGGAAAAAGGATTTGCAGATAAAACAATTGCTTATATACTAAAAGAAATGTGTTCATACTTCGATGGGTTGTGGGTAAGTGCTAAGAAGGATCTTATGGTTAACATCGGCGGATTCCTTGCAACACGTAATAAAAAAGTCTATGAAGAAACACGAAACATGGTTGTTATTTACGAAGGGCTTCATACATACGGAGGATTAGCCGGACGCGATATGGAAGCAATGGCTCGCGGTATTGAAGAGATGGTTCAGTTCGATAATATTAGAGCACGTATCGGTCAGATTGAATATTGCGGTAATCAACTTGAAAAATATGGAATACCGATGGTATATCCTTTCGGTGGACACGCAATATTCCTTGATGCAAAAAGATTTTTACCACACTTAAAACAGGATCTATTCCCGGCACAGACTCTGGCATCAGAAATTTATATCGATAGCGGAGTTCGCGGAATGGAAAGAGGCATTGTTTCTGCCGGACGAGACCCTGAAACCGGAAAACATCGTTATCCAAAACTTGAACTGGTTCGTTTAACTTTCCCAAGAAGAGTTTATACTCAAGCTCATATTGATGTTACGGTTGAATCGATTGCACAGGTATATGAGGATAGAAAGAAAATTAAAGGATTGAAGCTGGTTTACGAACCTAAATATCTGCGCTTCTTCCAGGCAAGATTTGCAAAACTGTAATAAATAAAAATAAATTGTATCTGTTGGGGTTTGATTCGTCAAACCCCTCTTTGTATGGAAAAAATTTTATGATGGATCCGGTTAAAATAAAAGAAAAATATTTTTTAGATAGGGATAGAGTGTTTAATGATCCCGATCTATTGAAGGATCCGTTTCAATTCTGTATTAAATATTCTGTTCTTGTTGAAGAATATATCGTTAAGATACTTAAAGGATTAAAACTCACCGGGGCTGTGGCATCTGTTGGTAGTTTCAGCCGGAGAGAATTATCTCCTTATTCCGATATTGATATTATGTTTATCTTCGACACTGTTGAAGGTAATGAAGACCTTATTAAAGAATGTGTTACAAAATTATGGGATGCCGGAATTGAAGTATCGCATACAATAAGAGAATACACAGATATAGAAAAATTTCTTCGTTCGGACCTTCATGCATTTACACAGTTTATTGAAACACGGTTTATTCATGGAAGTGCAAGAATTTATAACGAATGGAATAAACGGGTATTCAAGCCGCTTAACGAAGAACATAAAAAGGAATTGATTCACGAATTTTTTCTTGATGTTAATTTGCGTTACCAGAAATTCGGAGATTCTGCAAAAGTTCTTGAGCCTAATGTTAAAAATACCGCCGGGGCATTAAGAGATCTTCAGGTTATTGAATGGATATATTCCATTAAGAATAATATTTTTCTAACAAGTCAGGAAGAAATTACTCAAACCGAATTATTCCTTAATGAACTTAAGGTTAATAAAATAATAGTTCCGCGTGCGGTTGCACGTCTTCAGGAAAGTTACAAATTTATTCTAAGCACAAGAAATTATCTTCATTTAATATCGGGACATAAAAACGACCGTCTTGAGTTTGTCTATCAGGAAAAGATTGCTGCGTTAGTAGGTTATACCGGTGATGGCTGGCATAAATATATGCACAAGTATTTCGAGTCTTCGAATATTATTAAAAGGTTTTCACGAACAATGATGAAACGATTCGAAGAAGAAATATCCGAACCGGTTTCGGACTTTCTTATCATTGAACTTGACGACGACTTTTCAATTAAGAACGGTGTTATATCACTCACTTCAAAAACTAAACTTAACCTGTCATCAATTTTCCGTGCATTTTATTACAGGTGCATCAACGATGCCCGGTTTGATGAATCTCTACGTTCGAATATTATTGAAACAGTTATTGATCACGAAGAAACTCAAAGTCTCGAGCATCAATCGTCTGTTTTCTTCAGGGAAATATTAAACCTTCCTAAAAATGTTGGTAAGACTCTTGAGGTTATGAATGAACTTGGCGTGCTTGGTGCTTTTATGCCCGAGTTCAAAGAGCTTATTGGATTTTTCCAGCCGGGCGTTTACCATTGTTACACCGCCGATGAACATACGTTGATTGCTCTCAAAAATCTTGAGAATCTATCACTGGAAAATAATCAGCTTGGTAAAATGTTCCGAAGTCTTGAACGGAGAGACATTTTATATCTTGCCGTTTTATTCCATGATATTGCAAAACCGATCAGTATTTCCGGTCATGAAATTATAGGTGCTGAAATTGCAAACTCTGTTATGGAACGGCTCGGTTACGATCAGAAAGAAATTCAGACTGTTCAGTTTCTTGTAAGGATGCATCTTATAATGGAACAAGTTGCATTAAGACGTAATCTTAACGATCCCACTACTCTCAACTATTTTGCTATTCAGTTTCCTAATTCCGAATGGCTTGATCTGTTATATCTTCTTACTTATTCAGATTTATCAGCAGTCTCTCAAGTTATCTGGACGCAATGGAAAAGCGATCTTCTGAACGAGTTATTTCGCAAAACCAAAACAATGATTGACGAAAGGATAAGCGGTCAGGACCTATTATCATCAACAGTACAGGAGATAATTGGCGAATCTGAATACTCTGACGATGAAACTTTCCGCAGCCACATCGAATCAATTGACGATCTGGGTTATCTGCAACAGTTTACAACTGAGGAAATTAATAAACATATTGAAGAGATTGAAAAGGGTTCACCCGTTAGCGTTTTCTTTAAGGAAGAAGGCGGTTTTACTACAGTTACAATTATTACGCGCGATTCCGAGGCATTGTTATCAAGGTTATGTGGTACACTCGCCATAAACGACCTTAACATACACGATGCAAAAATATATACGCGAAAAGACGGGATTGTTATAGATAGTTTTAACGTTACTGATTTTAGAACCGGTTCGGCTCTAATAGAATCTCGTTATGAAAAAATTAAGGATGATTTATTTCTTACGATTGATAATCAATTGCAGATTACCAAAGAATTCAGCAAAATAAAATCGAAATGGTGGAGGATTGAAAACAAACTTTTCAAGCGGAAAGGGAAGATAAAAATTGCATTCGAGAAGCACGATAAATATACAATCATCGATGTATATTCGCCCGATCGACTAGGATTGTTATACCAGATAACAAAAAAAATGCATGAGCTTGGTCTTTCAATTTATTTTGCTAAAATAAATACTAAAGAAGATGGTATTGTTGATTCATTTTATACGCTCGATAGAAACAGAAAGAAAATTTCTCCAAATGATTATCAATTAATTACACTTGAATTAACAGAAACAATTAACGAAATGTTATAGGTGACAAATTGAATTTTATGGATAGAACAAATCCCATCGGTTTCTTCGATTCCGGAATAGGCGGACTGACTGTTGTTAAAGCAGTGTCACAATTACTCCCTAATGAAAATATTGTCTATTTCGGTGATACAGCACGTGTTCCTTATGGATCAAAGTCAAATGATACTGTTGTTGAGTATTCGCTTCAAGCAGCAAATTTTCTACTCAGAAAAAATATTAAGCTGCTCGTGGTTGCTTGTAATACAGCATCATCGGTTGCATTAAAGGATTTAAAACGTTTTCTCACCATTCCGGTTATTGGAATGATTGAGCCGGGTTCTAAACTTGCTTTAAGAGAATCGAAAAACAGTAAAATTGGAATTATCGGAACTAATGCAACGATTAATAATAAAGCCTATTCAAACGAAATCAGAAAATTAAATCCAAAGATTAAAGTTTACGAAAAAGCATGTCCTTTGTTTGTTCCAATTGCAGAAGAAGGATGGATCGACCATAAAGCAACTGAATTGATTGCTAAGGAATACCTGACTGAATTAAAAACAAAAAAAATTGATAGTCTTGTGCTTGGATGTACTCATTACCCGATACTTAAAGATGTAATTCAGAAAGTTGTTGGTAAGAGTGTTAAGCTTGTTGATTCTGGTACGCCGGCAGCACGATTGGTTGAAGAATATTTAAATGGACGCGGGTTGAGAAATATTTCTAACCAGATTGGTAAAAAAGAATTTTATGTGAGCGATATCCCTTCAAAGTTCCGCGATATGGCAGAGAGATTTTTAGGCAAGAAAATAACACATTTGCACAAAGTTGAGCTGGATGAGCTTGTGAATGAGTGAAGCTGGATATTCGATTCTTGATGCTTGATTCTGGATGTTAAGTTTGAGGATAATTGTTGAGTTATAAGAATTTAGAAATATGGCAATTGGCAAGAGATGTTTTTATTGAAATTCACGAATTGACTATCTCGAAGCTTCCAAAATTTGAAATGTATGAAGTAGGTAGTCAGATTCGAAGATCAGTGAAATCCGTTAAATCAAATATTGTTGAAGGTTATGGACGGAGATATTATAAACAGGAATTCATACATCACTTAATAATAGCATTGGCGTCCAATGATGAAACTATAGATCATTTAGAAACTTTGTTAGAGACAAAATCACTTAGCGATGAAATTGAGTACGCTAAAATTCATTCAAAATTAGAAATGCTTGGCAAAAAGTTATATCCCTTTATTCAATCAGTTGAAAAAGAACACATTAGTTCTCGTTAAAAAATCTAATTTATTCTCTATCCAATACTAGTATCTGGCATTTAGAATCCAGTATCAAGCATCCAGCATCAAGTATCATACTCTTGAAACAAGTCTGTACAAATAGATCCCCGATATAGTTTTCCCATCAACAATCTCACCGTTTCTAATTTTATTTTCAATCTCCTCGAGTGTCAGTTCTACAAGCTGAATATCCTCTTCTCCTTCTTCCCGTGCATGATTACCAGGCTTAAGACCTTTTGCAAGATAGATGTGAAGAACTTCTGAGCAGAATCCCGGGGTTGTAAAAATTTTACCAAGTTTAGAAATTTCTTTTGCAGAGTAACCGGTCTCTTCTGTCAGTTCGCGCGAGGCACAAATTTTTGGATCTTCACCTTTCTCAAGTTTACCAGCCGGTAATTCCAATACAACTTCATAGTGCGGGTAACGGTATTGAGTAATAAGGATAATCTTACCATCGTCTTTAACAGGCACAACAACTGCACCGCCGGGATGAACCGCAACCTGTCTGAAACTTTTATTGCCTGTTTCGTTATATTCTATTTCGTCAACTCTAACATCAAAAACTTTTCCGTGAAAAATAATTTCGGATTTTGTCACTTGGAAGTTCATTAATTCCTCAAAAAAATTTCTGCAAAGATATGAAATTCTGATGTAGTTATTCTTAACCTTTTGTAGATTGCACCTGTCATTTGTCAAAACTGACATACTATGAATGATAACCCTGTTTTAAAATTTGCCAGCGATAGATCAATTCTGATAAAAATCGGAAATGACATTTCGGTCGAAACTCACTCAAAGGTTGTTAGTGTATTTAACTTAATTTCCAATTCCGGAATAGTTGGAATACAATCAATTCATCCGGCTTACAATTCTATTTTAGTTTCTTTCAACCCGGTACTAAAATCATCAGATGCAATTTTTAATGAACTGAATAGTTTGCTCTCATCAACTATCGATTTTACTCATGTCCAATACCGGACTATTGAAATTCCCGTTTGTTACCAGGATGAATATGCGCCGGACCTTGCCGATGTTGCCCGGTATAACAGTTTAACCGCTGATGAAGTTATTTATCACCATACAAAACAGAATTACATTGTTTACTTCTTAGGATTCTCACCCGGATTCCCTTATTTAGGGGGAATGCCAAAAGAAATTGCAACACCACGCTTGCAGACTCCGCGTTTGAAAGTACCTGAAGGAAGTGTCGCTATCGGCGGTGATCAAACCGGAATTTATCCTGTTGCATCACCCGGGGGATGGAGAATTATCGGGAGAACACCATTAAAATTGTTTTCACCGGAAAAAAATCCACCCGCATTATTACAAATGGGTGATAGAATAAAATTTTTAGAAATTACAAAAGAACAATTCAAAAAAGAGCAGTCATGCCGGCAATAAAAGTAATTAAACCGGGATTTCAATCAACAATTCAGGATTCGGGAAGATTCGGTTATTCACATTACGGAATTTCAATTTCGGGTGCTGCCGATAACGTTGCATTGAGAATCGGAAATCTTATTGCTGGTAATGATGAGAATGTTGCTGCAATTGAAATGACATTAACAGGTGGTGAATTTCTGTTTGAAGACGATGCTATTATTTCAATAACAGGTGCGAATTTTCAGCCGATGATTGAAAGTTCACAGGTTGCGATGTGGTCAACAATAAAAATTAAAGCCGGTCATATTCTTTCATTCAAAAATTCACCAGATAACGCACGGTGTTATATTTGTATTAATGGCGGATTCAATGTTCCACTTGTTATGGAAAGTGCATCAACACATTTACTCACTTCAATGGGAGGATTGAAAGGACGTGCGATTATTAAGGGCGACTTTATTCAATACCATAAAAAAAATATTGATAACAAAACTTACATCAGTCTTAAAAAAGAAATACTGGATAAACTCTATCCTCAAAGAGAACTATTCGTAACCATCGGTCCCCAGAGTAATTATTTTTCTGATGAAACAATTAATCTTTTTTCTAAATCGACATTTACAGTACGAGAGGATTCGAACCGGATGGGTTTGCGTTTAAGCGGACCTAAATTAGAAAGGATAATTGAAGAAGATATTATAACAGAAGGAGTATCATTAGGAGCCATTCAAATTTCCCACGACGCTCAACCAATAATCCTTTTTGTTGAACATCAGACAACCGGCGGATATCCGAAAATTGCTAACATCATTTCAGCAGATTTACATCGTGTCGGTCAATTAAAACCGAGAGACGAAATAAAATTTTCTTTTGTTTCTATAGACGAAGCAAATAAATTGAGAAAAGAAATTGAAGCTCTTATCTCATCAGATTCATTTGTGAGAATATGAAATCTAACTGGATCCGGACGATAGAACCTAAACAATGGAAAGCTCTCTTTGCAGCACAGCTCGGCTGGATGCTTGATGCAATGGATGTAATGTTTTATGCGTTTGCACTAACAACTATTCAAAAAGAATTTCAACTTACATCTGCAGAAGCTGGTGCTCTTGCTTCAGTAACTCTTATTGCATCTGCTGTTGGTGGAATATTTTTCGGCGCTGTTTCCGATAAAATTGGAAGAGCACGTGCACTTATCTTCTCTATACTTAGCTATTCTGTCTTTACAGCATTAACTGCAACTGCAAATTCTGTTCTCGCTCTTGTTGTTTTCAGAACTTTAGTCGGATTCGGGATGGGAGGCGAATGGTCCGCCGGATCTGTATTGGTATCCGAAACATGGCCATCGGAACACAGAGGAAAAGCAATTGGATTTATGCAGTCTGGCTGGGCTATCGGTTATATACTTGCTGCATTAATTGCCGCGGCTGTATTACCTCAATTCGGCTGGAGGATACTATTTGTAATTGGAATTATTCCCGCTTTCATTACAATCTGGATAAGACGCCATGTTGAAGAACCAAAGATATGGATTGAGAGTCGAAATGATATTAAATCAAAATCATCATCGGGCATTGTTACAATATTCCGAAAACCGTTGTTGAACAAAACAATTATTGCATCCCTTATAACAACATTTGTTCTGTTTGCTTACTGGGGATTGTTTACATGGATGCCGTCATTTCTTTCAAAACCTGTTGAAGATGGCGGTGCGGGATTGGGAATTGTTAAAAGCTCAACATGGATTATACCGATGCAGATCGGTGCATTCTTTGGTTATCTCTCATTCGGTTTCTTTGCAGATCGCTTTGGAAGAAGACCGGTTTTTGTAACATTCCTTATTTTTGCGGCTCTATTAGTTCCTATTTATGGTCAGCTTGCCCGTCATGAAATTTTTCTGCTTTTGCTCGGTCCTTTAATTGGATTTTTTGGTCACGGATATTTCAGTGTCTTTGGTGCAATGCTTGCCGAATTATTCCCGACAAACATTCGCGGTGCTGCACAGGGTTTTACTTACAACGTAGGAAGAGCATTCAGCGCTTTAGCTCCTCTATCTATTGGTGCATTAGCAGATCTTTATGGAATTGGAAGCGCATTGATATTAACATCACTCTTTTTTCTGATCGGTGCGGCTGTAATATTTTTATTGCCCGAAACTAAAGGCCAGAGATTATCTTAGTTATTATGATAGTTATTGATTTAAATAGCGATGTTGGAGAAAGACCGGAAGCACTTGCCGATGGCACCGAAGAGAAATTAATCAGCAATATTACATCTGCTAACATTGCATGCGGCGGACATGCGGGCGATGAATCGACTATGCTGCATCTGATAGGCATATGTAAAAAGTACGGAATAAATATCGGTGCTCATCCTTCTTATCCTGATAAAGAAAATTTTGGAAGACTTGAAATTGATTTGACCGGTGAAGAAATTTCGAATGCTGTTTTCAGTCAGGTTACTCAACTAACAAAACTCGCTGATAAAAGCGGAGTGAAAGTAAGACATGTTAAACCTCACGGTGCGTTATATAATTCTGCTGCTAAGGATAGACTTGTTGCAGAATCGATTGCAGATGGTTTAAAAAAAGTTGATGATAAATTGATACTCTGCGGCTTAGCAGGTTCACTTATGATTGATGTGTGGAAAGAGAAAGGATTCAAGGTGATTGCCGAAGCATTTGCCGATAGAAGATATGAACCGGTTGGAACTCTGAGAAGCAGAAAGTTTTCCAATTCACTAATTACCAATCCTGAAGAAGCAGCTAACCAGGCGTTGATGATAGCAAAACATAAAATGGTCATTTCTAATAACGGTAAAGAAATTCAAATCGATGCACAGACTATCTGTATTCATAGCGATACAGAAAATTCTCATCTTATTGTAAATCAGATTCATAAATTATTCCGTAAAGAAGGAATTTTTATCAAACCATTTTAATATGGAAAGTAGATGAAAAAAATAATTGTGTTTTTATTGTTAACATTATTCTCAATCAACGCACAGAATTATACACTCGAAACAAAAGAAGAACGCGATGTAAGAATGCAATGGTGGCGTGATGCACGGTTCGGTCTATTTATTCACTGGGGATTATATTCTATACCGGCCGGCGAATGGAATGGCTCTACCAATCATGCTGAATGGATTAGAACCACTGCACAGATTCCGCTTAAAGAATATGATAAACTTGTTGATCAATTTAATCCCGTTAAGTTCAATGCCGAAGAATGGGTTAAGATGGCAAATGATGCGGGGATGAAGTACATCGTTATTACATCCAAGCATCACGATGGTTTCGGTCTCTTCGATTCTAAGTTTACTGATTTTGATGTAATGTCAACACCATTCCAACGAGATATACTTAAAGAACTTTCCGATGCTTGCCACAAACACGGAATTAAAATTTGCTTTTATCATTCAATAATGGATTGGCATCATCCTGATTATTTACCAAGAAGAGAATGGGAAACCGACCGTACTGTTGATCAAGCTGATTTCAAGAGGTTTCTTCAATACCTGAAAAATCAGTTGAAAGAGCTTCTTACAAATTACGGAGAAATTGGTGTACTCTGGTTCGATGGTGAGTGGGAGGATACATGGAATTCAAATCTTGGAATTGAGCTTTACAATTATGTAAGAAGTTTACAACCGAATATAATTATTAATAATCGTGTTGGTGTTGGGCGTAGTGGTATGGAAGGATTAACAAAAGAAGGAGAATTCGGCGGAGATTTTGGAACACCCGAACAGCAGATTCCACCAACCGGGTTCCCAGGTGTTGATTGGGAATCTTGCATTACGATGAATAATTACTGGGGTTTTAATAAGTTTGATAAAGAATTCAAATCAACAAAAGAACTGTTACAAATGTTGGTGGATATTGCTTCTAAAGGAGGAAATTTTTTATTGAATGTCGGACCAACTGCAGAAGGACTTTTTCCTCAGAAAAGTATTCAACGATTAAAAGAAATTGGCGACTGGATGAGTCTATACAAAGAATCAATTTATGAAACTCAATCCAGTCCATTTGCTAACCTAACATGGGGAAGATGTACAAAAAAATCATTGGGTAATAACACACGATTATACCTGCACGTTTTCAACTGGCCCCAAGATGGTAAACTTGTACTCCCGGGAATATTAAATAAACCGGTTCAAACTTATATCCTGTCGGACAAAAGGAGGAGTTTATTAGCCTCCACACGTAACGAAGACGCAATTATTATTCATGTTCCATCAATACCTTTGAATGAAATCAACACAGTTATTGTACTCGATATTGAAGGTAAAGAGGATGTAACCAATCCGCCAACTTTAGTTAGTCCTGTTAATATTTTTATCGATAAGATTGCTGTAAATGTTATTACTGACCAGCAGAATGTAGAGATTAGATTTACAACAGATGGAAGTATACCGACAGTTAATTCAAGAATTTATACGGATAAAATTGAACTGGATAAAACGGCAACTATTTCAGTGAAATCATTCAGAAACGGACAACCTGTTAGTGACGTATCCCGCGCATCATTCATAAAAGTAATTCCTGAAAAATCCATGAATATTAATAATCCCTCTAATGGAGTAAAATATTTTTATTACGAAGGTAAGTGGGAAATGCTTCCGGATTTTAATTCGTTGATTCCAGTTAAAGAGGGTATCGCTCAGAATTTTGATATTTCATTACGGAATCAAAATGACTATTTCGGATTTAGATACAACGGTTATATATTAATTCCCGAGGATGACGTTTATACATTTTATACAGATTCGGATGACGGAAGCAAATTATTTATCAGTGAAAAACTTGTTGTTGATAATGACGGTTTGCACGGAATGCAGGAAAGAAAAGGTGTGATAGCATTAACAAAAGGTTTTCACAGGATTGAGATTCAATACTTTGAAAGAAGCGGGGGCAACGATCTGAAAGTTTATATTGAAAGCAGCAAAATTAAAAAACAGAACATCCCTGATAATATGCTGTTTCATTAAAAAAATTTTCCTTTAAACTATTGTAAGCGAGTTTCATTATGAAAAAATTTTTCCTGTTTCTCATACTGTTCGCGGTATCAACAATTGCTCAGAAGAAAATTGATAACAAAGGTACTTATCTGGCTATCATAAATAAATCCGATACTGAAGAGGAGGTTATTAGAAAAGCTGCGAATATAATCCCTACTCCTCAACAATATGAATGGCAGAAACTTGAGTTTATTGCATTTCTCCATTTCGGGATGAATACTTTTACCGATAGAGAATGGGGCGAAGGGACAGAGGATCCAAAGTTATTCAATCCGACAAATCTGAATGCGGAACAGTGGGCAAAAAATCTTAAAGATGCCGGTATGAAGCTTGCGATTCTAACAGCCAAACATCACGATGGATTCTGTTTATGGCCAAGTAAATTTACAGAACATAGTGTGAAAAATAGTCCATGGGAAAACGGTAAAGGTGATGTAGTTCGTGAATTTATAAACGCTTGCAGAAAATACGGTTTGAAAGTTGGTCTTTATCTTTCGCCGTGGGACCGTAATAATCCTGATTACGGAGATTCACCAAAATATAATCAGTACTTTCTAAATCAGTTAACCGAACTACTTACCAATTACGGCGAGATAACAGAAGTATGGTTTGATGGTGCATGCGGCGAAGGTCCCAATGGGAAAAAACAGGTTTATGATTGGCAAGCGTATTACAGGTTAATAAGAAAGCTTCAACCCGGTGCTGTGATTTTTGGAATGAGTCCGGATATACGCTGGGTTGGTACCGAAACAGGATATGGACGCGATACCGAGTGGAGTGTAATACCTATTAAATTAGATTCTGAAGAGAAACAAAAAATTACCAACGATAGAAATTCACTCGATGAAATTTACAAGCCGGGCGATATGACTGATTACGACCTCGGAAGCCGAGAAAAAATTAAACAATCCGATCTTCTCTTCTGGTATCCGGCAGAGACCGATGTTTCAATCCGACCGGGTTGGTTTTATCATCCTTCACAAGATTCACTTGTTAAATCTGTCGATAAACTTGTTGATATCTACTTTAACTCAGTTGGTAAGAATGGAGTTTTTCTGCTCAATATTCCTCCGGATAAAAGCGGATTAATTCATGATAACGATATAGAAAGTCTGCAAGGACTGAAAAGAGTAATCGATAAAACATTTAAGAAGGATCTGTCGCATAGTTCTAAGGTGAAAGTAAATGATAATCAGAAAACGGTATCTAAAAAAACTCTTTTTGAAAAAGATAAATACTGGATTGCGGACGATAGTAAAAATTTTAACTCGCTCGAATTTATTCTGCCGGAAACGGTAAGCTTTGACGTTGTTAAGCTTCAGGAAGAAATAAGAGTAGGGCAGCGAATAGAAAAATTTCATCTGGAATACTGGAATGGATATGAGTGGAAAAAATTTACAGAAGGAACAACCGTTGGATATAAAAGATTACTTAAAGTTGATCCGGTAAAAACGGATCGAATCAGATTAACGATTGATGAATCGAGATTGAGTCCCACGCTGTCAAATTTCGGAATTTATAAATTGAGTAAGTAATTGAATTAATAAATTTGGTGTAATATGAAAGTTAACTTAAGAGTATTTATAGTCGTTTTACTTTGCACGTCAATTTTATCTGCTAAGGAATTCATTATCAATTCTCCCCATAAGAAACTGCAATTAAAAGTTGATGTGAATAAAAGTATCAGTTACTCATTATTGAAGGACGGAAATGTTTTGATCGAACCATCAGAAATATCTTTAGGACTTCTTAATGGGGTTATACTCGGTAGTAATCCAAAACTGGTTGATAGTAAAACAAAAACAGTAAATGAAATTCTGAAACCCGTTGTTAAACAGAAGTTCGCTTCAATAAGTAATAATTACGAAGAGCTAACATTAACCTTTGCTGGAAATTATAAAATTATTTTCCGTGTATATGACGATGCAATTGCATACAGATTCAGTACTTCATTACCCGGTAAAGTAAAATTGATGAACGAACAGTCAGAATTTAATTTTGGAAAGGATTATCAGATTCTATTTCCGGAAGAAAATAGTTTTATGTCACATTCCGAGCGTATCTATTCTTCAATTAAATTAAGTGAGGTTACATCTAAAAAATTCTGTTCGCTACCGGCTCTTGTTAAACTTGATAACGGTGTGAATGCTTTAATTACTGAAGCCGATCTGGAAGATTATCCCGGAATGTATTTAACGGGTTCAGAAAAAAATGCTCATCAGCTAAAAGGAATATTCCCATATTATCCAGCAAAGGATACTGTAAGAAGCGACCGAGATGTTTATGTTACGCAACGTAAAGATTATCTTGCCGAAACTAACGGAACAAGAGATTTCCCCTGGCGTGTTATTGCAATATCGGAAAAAGATGGCGACCTGATAGAAAATACAATTGTGTATAAACTTGCAAAACCTTCTGATAAAAATATGGATTTCAACTGGATTAAACCGGGTAAGGTTGCTTGGGACTGGTGGAATTTTAATAACATCTATGGAGTGGATTTTAGAGCAGGTATTAACAACGATACATACAAATATTATATTGATTTTGCTTCAAGATTCGGGATTGAATATGTAATACTTGATGAGGGATGGTATAAACTGGGAAACTTGCTTCAGGAAAGTCCGGATATAAATGTTGAAGAACTTGTTGCGTATGGAAATGAAAAAAATGTTGGAATTATTTTGTGGGTAATATGGAAAACTCTCGATGACCAGTTTTATGAAGCAATGGAACAGTTTAAAAAATGGGGAATAAAAGGAATAAAAGTTGACTTCATGCAGCGTGATGATCAATGGATGATTAATTACTATTATAAAGTTGCTCGTGAAGCGGCAAGGAGAAAGTTGCTTGTTGATTTTCATGGTGCTTATAAACCGACCGGACTCTACAGAACTTTTCCAAACGTTATTACAAGTGAAGGTGTGCTTGGTCTCGAGCATAGCAAGTGGAGCGAAAACGCTAATCCAAACATGGCGGTTACCCTACCTTTCATTCGTATGTTTGCAGGACCAATGGATTACACACCGGGTGCTATGATTAATGCGACCAAGCAATCGTTCAAACCAATTTTCACTGTTCCGATGAGTCAGGGGACACGAGCTCATCAACTGGCAATGTATGTTGTCTTCGAAAGTCCGCTTCAGATGCTTGCAGATAATCCTACTCATTACTACAAAGAACCGGAGTGCATGGAATTTCTTTCGAAGGTTCCAACCGTTTGGGATGACACTAAAGTTCTTGATGCAAAAATTGGAGAGTATATTTTGATCGCACGTAGAAACAGCAATCAATGGTACATCGGTGCGATGACTAATTGGACTGCCCGGGATTTAACTATTGATTTTTCATTTCTGCCTCAGGGTGAATATAAGATTAATATCTGGCAAGATGGAATGAACGCAGATCGTAATGCGAATGATTTTAAAATGTTATATGAGACGGTAAACAATCAAGCAAAAATGAATATTTATCTTGCGCCTGGAGGCGGATGGGCTGCAATTATTGAAAAATAATTTCTGCAAATAATATTTAGAAGAATGCTGCATATTATTCTTGAAGATTATCAAAAATTCTAATTGTGCATTGGACAAATTTCTTCAATTGATAGTTGTGAAATAATTGTTTAGTTTTTCATGTGACTGATGATTCTGTTTTCGAATTAATGATTATCTGATCTGAGTAGTATTAAGAAATGTTTTAGTAGAGTTGGTTATGAAAACGGCAATTGCAATTATTTTTTTACTCCTTTCTCTCCCTTATCAATCATCAAAACCCAGGATAGATATAATCAAAATTGATGGTGCAATTAATCCCGTTGTTACGGATTTCATTCATGATGCCATCGAATCTGCTAACAAAGAGAATGCCGAATGCCTTATAATACAATTGAACACTCCCGGGGGGCTTCTCAAGTCGACACGAATCATTGTAAGCGATTTTTTATCATCCCAAATTCCAATTGTTATTTATGTATATCCTTCCGGTGCCCAGGCAGCTTCTGCCGGCGTCTTTATTACTATTGCAGCTAATCTTGCTGTAATGGCGCCAGGCACTAACATTGGCGCGGCACATCCTGTTATGATGAATGAAGGAGGACAATCAAATAAAAAAGATAGTCTCGATATTATGATGGAGAAAGCAACAAATGATGCTGCGGCATTTATAAGAAGTATTGCCGAAAAACGAAATAAAAATATTGAGTGGGCTGAGAAAGCTGTTCGGCAAAGTTTATCATTATCAGAAACCGAAGCGGTAAAGGAAAATATTGCGGATTTTATTTCAAAAAATCTGGATAGTCTTCTCGTTCAACTTAACGGACGAAAAGTTGAAACCGCTGATGGCTTGAAAATAATAAATTCTAAAAATGCCGAACTGAATTTTGTAGAGATGAACCCGATTCAGAAAATACTCGATATTATCAGCGATCCTAATATTGCTTATATACTTATGATGATTGGTATTTACGGTTTGATTTTTGAATTAAGTAATCCCGGTTCAATATTACCGGGTATTGTTGGAGTTATTTCTCTTGTACTTGCATTCTATTCGCTTCATACTCTGCCTATTAATTATGCCGGATTAGGATTAATAATATTTGCAATAGTTCTTTTTATTGCGGAGATAAAAGTTGTTAGTCATGGTTTGCTTACTGCTGGCGGAATAATTTCTTTTCTGATCGGATCATTGATGCTTATCAATACAGATATTTCATATGAGTTTGTTCACTTATCTCTGAGTGTTATATTCACTTCAACAATTCTAACGGCCATCTTTTTTATTTTCGCAGTAGGAAAAGGAATCGCTGCCCAACGTAAAAAACCATCCACAGGAAAAGAAGGATTACTTGGTGAAGTAGGAGTAGCTTTATCAGACTCTGGTAATAATATGAGCGGACTGGTTATGATTCATGGTGAAATCTGGGAAAGTGAATCTGAAGCGGAAATAAAAAAGGGCGATAAAGTTGAAGTATCGGGAATAAATAATCTGAAACTTATTGTGCAGAAAAAAACTCAATTTAGATAATTATTTTTTTTGAAGGGAGACAAATTTTGTAAGGAGAAAGTAAAATGAGACCGGAAAGCTTAGCTACTTTATTCATTGTAATCTTTTTTGTGATAATAATTCTTGCCAGCGCAATTAGAATTTTGCGAGAGTACGAAAGAGGGGTAATATTTCGTTTAGGCCGATTAATACCCACAAAAGGACCCGGCTTAATATTTCTTATTCCAATTGTAGATAGAATTGTTCGAGTAAGTTTGCGCGTTGTAGCAATGGAAGTCCCTTCGCAGGATGTAATAACACGGGATAACGTTTCAATTAAAGTAAGTGCAGTTATTTATTTCCGTGTTATCGAGGCAGAAAAAGCCATTGTTGAGGTGGAAAACTTCCTCTTTGCAACTTCTCAACTTGCCCAGACAACTTTAAGAAGTATGCTGGGGCAATCGGAATTGGATGAACTGTTATCTGAGCGAGAAAAGATCAATAAACGTTTGCAGGAAACAATTGATACCCATACTGCACCGTGGGGAATTAAAGTTTCCCTTGTGGAAGTTAAGAATGTTGATTTACCTATAGAGATGCAGAGAGCAATTGCTCGTCAGGCAGAAGCCGAAAGGGCACGCAGAGCAAAAGTAATTCATGCTGAAGGAGAATATCAGGCATCCCAGCGATTAGCTGATGCAGCAAAAATTATCAGCTCATCACCAGCAGCACTACAGCTAAGATTTCTCCAAACATTAACTGAAGTTGCAGCAGAGAAAAATTCAACAACCATTTTCCCTGTTCCTATTGATCTCTTCAAACCATTCTTCGAGCTGATGGAAAAAGTGAAGGGCGATAAATGAAATTGCGGATTAGAGTATAAATAATCTCAGCCACCCCTTTTTAATTCTGTAATTAGTAGGGGCGGCTGAATAATTTTTTTATCATGGCCAGAGCCAGCCGAATACACCAGCAGTAAATAGTGCGAAGATTAATCCATCTATAGTTGACGTTATGGTGGTTCTTAGTGAGCGGTGATACCAGATATACATCGGCCAGTAAGCAAATGAATAACCCATAAATGCAGACGCGCCAACAAATCTGAATACCTGTAAATAATGTGCGTCCGGCGGCAAGGCACGGCTTGCAATATATGCTGCAAACAAGCCAACTAAAAGTGAATAGACAAACCACAAAATGAAATATCTCCCCATTCCACGCACACCGTTAGGTAGAACAGTTAGAATCATCACCGGACCTTTATTCAATTTTTCTTTGTATTCCGGTGATTTCATTTCGTTTGTACTTGATGCGCGGGGAAGCATATACTCACCCGGATGAATATTGAACGGGCGGAGAGTATCCATTACTTTATCTTGATCAGGTACTTGTGGATATTCTCCCTTGTGCCATGGAAGTACCATGTGAATCAATGAGCTTACAATAAATACAACAACTGCCGATACTACTATCGGAAGTAACAAGGACGATAGTTCTGTCATAACTTTCTCCTTTATACCGGTTTAATAACCGGAAATATTTATTATTAATTGTTTGCAGTATTTGGAAGTGGGTGCAACTTAGTGAATAAATAAATAGTCCTCAATAAAAATTTTTGTTATTGAGGATAGTTCTGTTCAGTTTTGATGAGTTTGCTAATATCAAATCCCTTGGCTGATGATTTTTGCAAAAGTGAATTGTAAATCTCTTCGTTCATTTTAGGTCTGCGTGAAAGGATCCACATATATTTTCTGCTTGGCGTTCCAACAATAGCATACTGATAATTTTCTTCATCAAGTTCAATTACCCAGTAATCGCCGCGGAAGGGCCAGAAGAATTGAACACGCAGCTTTGCATTATTGCTTCCTTCAACTACAAAAGCTTTCCCATTGGCATCATCAAGTTCGCCTTCCTTGATACACTTATTAATTACACGCAAAGTTGTTGAATCAATTATTTCATACTACGACGTTGTACATGAACAACCTTCCTGCTGACTGAAAGGCAATCTAGCAATTTCATACCACTTGCCTATATAGCGGTCAATATCAACTTTATCAACTACTTCGAGCGGGGGATAATTTGCCGATGAACATCCGAAGAATGTAAGAATGATTGGAAGGGCGGCTTTAAATACCTTTTTAATTGCGAACTGAGAATGGAAAATTGAGAAGTTAATTCACTCCATTCTCCATTCAAAATTCTCAATTATTCATTATTTGTAATAAGGAATTAACTCGCTTCCCATAAATTTAAGTACCGCAGTAATTACACCAAGATCATCAAGATAACCAACAAGCGGTGCAAGATCCGGAATAGCATCAATAGGACTTATGAAATAAATTAACGCACCAATAACAATCGACTTCCGGTACCACGGAACATATTTATCGCGCATATATTTGTAGAGAGCTTTTACGTCTCTTGCAAAATTTATTTTCTTACCTACACGTTCTAATTTTTCCCAGAGTCCTTCTTCAACTTCCTGAACACCTTTTTCAACTTTAGAAGGGGAATCGTATTTAAGATCGAGATCATCAAGTTCGTAATTCATATTCTATCCTTTAATTTTTTTTGTATTCATCAAACCAACTAAAAACTGTATTCCACCAGAGACGAGAATTCTGGGGCTTGGTAACAAAGTGAGATTCATCCGGGAAGTATAAGAACTTGCTAGGAACTCCTTTGCGTTGTAAGGAAGAGAATAATTCCATCGCCTGTCCTTCCGGTACTCTGAAATCGAATCCGCCGTGGATTACAAGTGTTGGTGTTTTAAAATTATCAGCTTTACGATGTGGCGACCATCTTTCGTACATCGCTCTGTTTTCCCATGGTGTTCCCTGGAATTCCCATTCAGGGAACCAGAGTTCCTCTGTTGTTCCCCACATACTTTCTAAATTAAATACTCCGGCATGAGAAACAAGTGCGTTGAATCTAACAGTACTTCCTAAAATCCAGTTAATCATGTAACCGCCATATGAAGCACCGGCGGCAAATGTATTTTTCGGATCGATGAATTTGTAATTCTTCAATGCGTAATCGCACGCATTCATTAGGTCGATATAAACTTTTCCGCCCCAGTCGCCGGAAATTTCATCCGTGAATTTTTGTCCGTATCCGGTTGAACCTCTCGGATTAGGTGCAACAACCACATATCCTTTGGATGCGAATAATTGTGAATTCCATCTATAGTGAAATTCATCGTTCCAGTGACCTTGAGGACCGCCGTGTATCAAAAACATTAACGGATATTTTTTGTTTGGATCGAAGAATGGCGGCTTAATTATGATTGATTGAACCTTTGCACCTTCTGCACCTTCGCTCCAGAAAGAATCGAATTCACCAAACTGAATCTGGCTTAATAAATTTTTATTTAAAAATGTTATTTGTTCAATACCGCCGCCATTAGTCTTTAACGAAAAGATTTCATAAGGCATGTTATTGCGCTGTCGCTTAAGGTAGATTAACTGACCATCTACCGTAATATTCAAATCGGTGTTTGTTCCTTCTTTTAGGAATAGCAGATTATCACCTGTTGCTATATCAAATCGGTAAATTGAATTGTAAATCTGATTGGCTGCATCATAGTAAATATATTTTCCATCGGGCGACCAGACTATTTGTCCTACTGAAATATCAAGCTTCTCTGTAAGATTCCGAAGCTCGCCGTTGCTTCTGTTATAAATCATGAGTGTATATTTATCTGCTTCGAAACCGGCACGCGCCATAGAACGGAATGCAATATATCTTCCATCAGGTGAATATACCGGATGATTATCATTACCCGGACTTTTTGAAATTTTCTTTATTGGTGTTACCGTTTCTTTTTTTATGTCGGAAACATTGATGATATATACTTCGTTGTTTGTGCTTGTTGCAAGAACTTTATCCGGGTTCATTACAAATGCTATCTCTTTACCATCGGGTGAGAATGTATAATCCTGACTGCTTCCCAAATCAACCGGAGGGCAATCGGATTTACTACCAAGCATCAGATCAAAATATTCTTTTGATTGAAGATCATACATAAATAAATGACTTCGTTTGTCTCCACGCCAATCGTTAAATGTGCGGTACATAAGTTCAGTAAATATTTTTGCCTTCACTTTGTTTTCAGCTTCGGCTTTATCTTTTTCTTCATTGCATTCCTGTGTTGTGCAATCAGGGTAAACTGATGAAACGAATAAAATTTTCTTGCCGTCTTTTGCCCAGAATACACCGGATGCACCGGAATAAATATTGGTCAGCTGAACGTCGTTCTTACCTTCCAAGTCACATGTCCAGATTTGTCCTTTCATCTGGTATGATATTGATTTACCATCCGGTAAAAATTTTGGTGAGCTTTCATTAGCTTCTGAATTTTTTAACAGGCGTAAATTTTTACCGTTGGAATCAATTAACCATATATCGGAGTTGCCCTTGTTGGCATCCATATCAAAAGTGGTTACTGCAAATGCAATAGTCTTACCGTCGGGTGATACATCATACGCGCCGATTCTTTTCATCTTCCATAAATCTTCGACTGTAAGTGCTCTCTTCTGCGGGTAAATAGAAATTGCTGAAATAATTATTAGAAAAAACGAAAGGAATTTTTTCATTGGAATCCTCAGATGGTTTTTATTCTGGTTCAAAATTATGAAAAGTGGAGGGGAAATTAAATAGCAAGAGGATCAATTCGTAAGCCATCCTTTATCTATTTTGGTAACAAAATCAAATCATTTTGAAGCAAGTGATAAACCCTTGCCGGATTCTTTATCCAAAAGCCAGATTAATTCTCCATTAATTGGATTTATATATGAAGCGGGAAGCTTATCAAATCCACTCTTTCGATTAATTATTGTATCGACAATTTTATTTTTACTGTTTCCTGTAATTAAAAAGATAACTTTTCTTGAATTGTTTATAACCTTTCCGGTTAGCGTAATTCTCTTTTGCCGTGATATTGGATGCTCCGTTACTTCACAAATATTTTCTTTATTGATCAATTCTAAATTGTCCGGAAAAATTGATGCAGTATGTCCATCTTCGCCCAAACCGAGCATTATCAAATCGAACAAAGGGAAATTATTAACCAAAGGAACATTTTGTAAAATTATCCTGGAATATCTTTGTGCTTCCAATTCAGGTTTATTCTCGCCCTCAATTCTAAAAATATTTTTCTCCGGTATTACGATTTTGCTGAAAAGATGTTTGTATGCTATTAAATAATTGCTATCGGGATGATCCGGCGGAACACATCTTTCGTCCCCCCAGAAAAAACGTATTTTATTCCACTCAATTTCTGTTTTGCAATTGTTGGATAAAAAATCGAATACCACCCCGGGTGTTGAACCACCGGAGAGAACCAGGTTAAAAAAGTCAGCTGAATTGTTTACATCATCTTTAAGTATTCTGGCAAAGCGAGATGCAAGCTCTTCTACATCTGCTGATATAATTATTTTAGAGTTCACAATAGACTCCGTCATCGGCAAGATTTTTACATGGGTATCGCCAGCTCATATTTTCTCCCTCAATCAATTTATCGGCGTGTTCGGGACCCCAGGTTCCGGCTGAATATCCGTAGAGAGGAATTTTTTTATTGTTCTTCCATTCATTTATTACCAGCATTAAAAATTTCCAGGCAGCCATTACCTCTTCAATTCGGGCAAACAAGGTTGTATCGCCCTTCATCGAATCGTAAATTAAACGTTCGTAAGCCGGTGGAATTCTATCGACCGATAAATCTGAGTAATGAAAATCCATATTAACTGTCTGAACTTCAAAACCGGCTCCCGGAATCTTCATGCCAAATTTAAGGAGTATTCCTTCATCCGGTTGAATACGTAATACTAACTGGTTGCAAGAATTTATTTCTCTATCCTTACTGAACAAGAAATGAGGAGTTTTTTTAAAGTGAATTACCACTTCATTGACAGTAGTCGGTAACCGTTTCCCGCTCCTTATATAAAATGGAATTCCGCCCCACCGCCAGTTATCGATGTAAAATTTTAATGCTGCATATGTTTCTACCATTGAACCGGGATCAACATTTTTTTCATCTCTGTATCCCGCTATTTGTTTACCTTTTATTCGTGAAGTAAGATACTGTCCGCGTATTGTTACTTTTTCAACCTCTTCTTCTTTTATTGGTCTTAATGATTGAAATACTTTTAATATCTCATTCCGGATAGCTGATGGTTCGAGAGAAGATGGAGGTTCCATTGCTATTAACCCTACTATCTGGAGAAGGTGATTTTGAATCATGTCTCTTAACGCACCGGTCGATTCATAATAAATACCACGGTCTTCAATACCAATACTTTCTGCAGATGTTACCTCAACATGATGAATATAATTTCTATTCCAGAGCGGTTCAAAGATTCCATTAGAAAATCTTGTTACCAAAAGATTCTGAACAGTTTCCTTTCCAAGATAATGATCGATCCTGTAAATCTGATCGTCATCCCAGGATTTAATCAACTCGTTTTCTAACTTTTGCGCGGAACTGTAATCGTGGCCGAATGGTTTTTCAATTATCAATCTTACCCATCCGTCTTTCTTATTATTCAAATCATGCGCAGCTAAATTATTTGGTATAATTGAATAAAGATCAGGAGGAGTGGATAAATAAAAAATTGTATTTGCTTTAATTTTTAACTCTGTCCTTAACCCCTGTAACTTATTCTTTAATAAAACGAACTCTTCCGGAATTGTGCTATCCATCGATAAATAAAAAATTTTTTGAAGAAATTTTTCAATCCCGGAAAGATCCTTTATCTGGCTAAATTTATTTAATGATGTTTCCATTTTTTCACGGAAGGTTGAATCATTCAAATTGCTTCTTGAAACTCCAACGAGAGCAAAATTATCCGGTAGAAGATTTTGAAAATATAAAGAATAAATAGCCGGAACGAGTTTGCGTTTAGTTAAATCGCCCGAAGCTCCAAATATTACGAATATATGGGAATCCGGTTTGTTCATAAAAAGTCCTTTTCTTTAAGTTCAGGGAAATTCAGCCCCTTCAATATAAAAATGATTTACAAAATAATTTTGTTCAACAAGAGGAGGTCTTTTAATGTTAAGATTGCTGAAAATCCTGTTAAATCAATCCTTGATAACCCTTAACAATTTGCCTAATTTTGACAACATTTTATATAAATTTATTGAAAACTATGAAATACCCGTTCCAGGAAATCGAAACTAAATGGCAAAAGTTTTGGGAAGAAAACGAAATATATAAAACCGATCTGACCAATCTTGAAAAAAAGATTTACTGCCTTGTAATGTTTATCTATCCGTCTGCTGCAAAAATGCATATTGGTCATTGGTACAATTACGGTCCGACTGATTCATGGGCACGTTTTAAGAAGCTGAAAGGATTTAATGTTTTTGAACCGATCGGTTACGATGCATTCGGACTACCGGCAGAAAACTATGCAATTAAAACCGGAATCCATCCTAAAGACAGCACGCTTCAAAATATAAACGACATACGCATAATGGTTAAACACATGGGCGGAATGTACGATTGGAGTTCCGAGCTGATGACGTGCGTTCCGGAATATTACAGATGGAATCAATGGTTGTTCTTACAACTTTATAAAAAAGGTCTTGCTTACAGAAAGAATGCACCGGTTAACTGGTGTCCGTCCTGTCAGACCGTATTAGCACGCGAGCAGGTATTAAATGATGGATCATGTGAACGTTGCAGCACTACAGTAATACAAAAGAATTTAACTCAATGGTTTTTCAAGATCACCGATTATGCCGAAGAACTTCTTGATGGATTGAATAAAATTGACTGGCCTGAAAAAACTAAAACTATGCAGGTTAATTGGATTGGAAAAAGTGTTGGTGCCGAAGTTGATTTTAGTGTTGCCGGTACTAACGACAAAATAAAAATTTTTACAACGCGTCCCGATACACTTTTTGGTGCAACATATATGGTTCTTGCACCGGAACATCCACTGGTTGATAAGTTAACTACATCAGAGTATAAACAGAAAGTTGAAGTGTACCGCGATTCAATCAAGTCTATGACAGAGATTGACCGCACATCAACTGTTAAAGAAAAAACCGGCATCTTTACAGGTGCTTATGCAATTAATCCAGTAACTAATAAAAATATTCCGATATGGATTGCAGATTATGTATTGATGACTTACGGAACCGGTGCAATTATGGCTGTTCCCGGTCAGGATGAGCGCGACTGGGAATTTGCAGAAAAATTTAGTCTACCGATTTTAAGAACTGTTCAACCGCCGGATGGATTTGAAGGTAAAGCATTTGTTGATGACGGTCCCGCCATTAACAGCGATTTCTTGAACGGTCTTTATGTTGAAGATGCCAGGAAAAAAATAATTGAATGGCTCGAAGAAAAAGAAATTGGCAAACGTACAATTAATTATAGACTGAGAGATTGGTTAATTTCCCGTCAGCGTTACTGGGGTACACCAATTCCGATAATACATTGCGATGAATGCGGACTTGTTCCTGTTCCCGAAGATCAGCTTCCGGTTGTTCTTCCATATAATGTTAATTTTAAACCCGATGGCGGGTCACCGCTTGCAAGCAATCCGGAATTTGTAAATACTAAATGTCCAGTGTGCAGTAAAGATGCTAAACGCGATGTTGATACTATGGATACATTTGTGGACTCGTCATGGTATTACTTGCGTTATCTTAACCCGAAGTACGATAAAGGGATGTTCGACCTCGAATTGGGCAAAGCCTGGACTCCGGTGGATACTTATGTGGGCGGTGCCGAACATGCTGTTATGCACCTTCTGTATGCACGCTTCATCCACAAGTTTTTACGTGACATCGGATTGGTTAATAGCGACGAACCGTTTCAGAAACTAATTCACCAGGGAACAATTACAAATCTTGGTGCTAAGATGTCAAAGTCGAAGGGGAACGTTGTAGATCCAAATCAATTTGTTAACGAATACGGTTCCGATGTGTTTAGAATGTATATGATGTTTATGGGTCCTTACGAACTTGGTGGTGATTGGAGCGATAAAGGAATTGTAGGAGTTGATAGGTTTGTTCAAAGGACGTATTCATTATTTAATTCGCATAAGAGTTTTTCTTCTCAATATCCCGCAAAAGAGAAATATAATCTTGATGAATTGAGTGATACTGAGAAAACTGTTTACAGGAAGGTTAACCAGACACTTGAAAAAGTTAATGGAGAAGTTGAACATTTCCGATTCAACACCGCAGTTGCAGCACTAATGGAATTAATAAATGAATTAAAGTCTTTAGATGAATGCAGAAATGATTTAAAGACTTATGTGCTCGAAAGATTTGCTATAATGATTGCTCCTCTTGCACCGCACCTTGGTGAGGAATGCTGGAATCTTCTTGGTAAAAGTAAGTCGCTTTACCAATCCCCAAACTGGTTTGATGTTGATAAATCGGCTTTGGTAGAAGATAAAGTAAATATTGCAATTCAAATAAATGGGAAGCTTCGCGCTACAATTGAAGTTCCGAATAATTCCGATAAAGAAACTACGGCAAAATTTGTGAAGTCGGATGAAAGAGTAATTAAGTATATTCAGGATAAAGAAATTGTAAAAGAAATTTTTGTCCCGAACAAAATTTATAACATAGTAGTAAAATAATTTTAATTGGAGTCACTATGGAAAAAACAAAGCATCAAATAATTTTTGGTGACTCACGAAATATGAAGGAATTGAGTGATGAATCAGTGCATCTGATAATTACTTCTCCTCCCTATTGGCAATTGAAAGATTATGGCCATCAAAATCAAATTGGGTTTGATGATTCTTACGAAGAGTATATTAATAACCTAAATTTGGTATGGTTAGAATGTGAAAGAGTTCTTCATAAAGGTTGTAGACTGTGTATTAATATTGGGGATCAATTCGCGCGATCAGTATATTATGGAAGATATAAAGTAATTCCCATTAGGACAGAAATTATAAGATTTTGTGAATCAATTGGTTTTGATTATATGGGAGCGATTATATGGCAAAAAGTTACGACATCGAATACTACAGGTGGAGCATCTATAATGGGCTCTTATCCATATCCGCGAAATGGTATAATTAAAATAGATTATGAGTTTATCTTAATCTTTAAAAAACTTGGCGAATCACCAAAACCTAATAAGGAACAAAAGAAGAATTCGGAAATGACCAATGATGAATGGAACCAATATTTTTCAGGACATTGGAATTTTCCGGGTGAAAGACAAAACGGGGGACACATTGCAATGTTTCCAATCGAACTTCCTTATAGACTAATAAGGATGTTTAGTTTTGAAAATGAGACGGTTTTAGATCCTTTTTGTGGAAGTGGAACAACAACTTTGGCTTCAATGCAATTGGGAAGAAATTCTATAGGTTATGAAATAAATAAGCAATTTAAGCCATTCATTGAAAACAGATTAAAAATAAATCAGGGTAAGTTATTTAGTCTAGAAAGTAATGTTGAATTTAAAACTCAATCGGCTGTTAGTATTGATAAAGATAAACTTCCGTACATTTTTACCGACCCAATAAAGTTTGATAAAAAAATAGATCCACGGGATTTGACATTCGGTTCAAAAATTACTGGTAAAGAAAATGATGTAAGTAATGTTTATGTAAAAGAAATTATTTCTCCCAATACGATTCTACTGAATAGTGGTCTATTGGTAAAATTAATAGGCGTTAGGCCAAATCCAATAAAAGAAACAGAAGCAATAAATTTTCTAAAGAAAGTTACAAAAGGTAATCCCGTTTTATTAAAATTCGACAAAGCAAAATATGATGTGAATAATAATTTGTTAGTATATCTATTTCTTAGGAATAAAACTTTCATAAATGCGCATCTAATAAAAAGGAGGTTGGTTGATCTCGAATTAGGAATGGAGTATAAATACAAAGGCAAATTTGAAAAAATGCTATGGAATAGTAATGAAAATAAAAATTAAAGGAAAAGAGATTCAAAAACTTCTCTTAGCACCGGAACCGGATTTTCCAAAATATACGGCATAGATTATGAACCTTGCCAATAAGAACTCACAAGGTACAAGACCAAAGGTTGTCGGACAATTAAGTGATTTAATACAAGAGTTTTCAGGTTCGAGCTTAGATGAGTGGAAATCATGGTATTTGGAAAAACATCCCGAAGCAATTAAAAATGCTGCTGAAAAGATATCAGCAATGGTTGAGTTATTTAAGGATGCAATAAACAAAATTGACAAGTAAGTGATTTAATACAAGAGTTTTCAGGTTCGAGCTTAGATGAGTGGAAATCATGGTATTTGGAAAAACATCCCGAAGCAATTAAAAATGCTGCTGAAAAGATATCAGCAATGGTTGAGTTATTTAAGGATGCAATAAACAAAATTGACAAGACACTTATTGAAGAATGGGTTACAGATTTAGTAATAGTAAAGACCTTTGTTGGTTTAAGATTTCAAGAAGCGATATTGAAAAAAATCGCTGAATCTCAAAATCTAGATTATAGATTAGCAACTCCAGAGGAGGAATCAAAAGGAATTGATGGTTTTATAGGAACTACTGCTGTTTCAATTAAGCCCGTGTCTTATAAAACGAAATCTGAATTAGTTGAAAAAATTGATGCAGAATTGATTTATTATTCAAAAGTAAAAAATGATTTAGAAATAGAATTTAATTTTTAGGAAAATAAAAAGATGCTTGACGTAAAATTCATTCGCGAAAATCAGGAACTGGTTAAACAGGGATTGCTTAACAAAAATGCAGCTGATATTGTTGATACAATTTTAAAATTAGATGAACAACGCCGCTCATTGATAACCAAAACAGAAGATCTTAAAGCAAAGAAAAATCAGGTTTCATCCCAGATTCCGCAATTCAAAAAGGAAGGGAAAGATACAACTGAAATTTTTGCTGAGATGAAACGCGTAGGTGATGAAATTACATTGCTCGATGGACAACTCCGCGATTTAGAAAATGAAATTGAAGACATACTCCGTAACACTCCTAATTTAGCACATTCATCCGTACCGGTTGGTAAAAGTGCAGAGGATAATGTTGAAGTCCGGCAATGGCTCCCCGAAGGATTTAATTTCAAAAATGATTTCAAAGTTTTGGATCATATTGAACTCGGTAAGAAATTACAGATACTCGATTTTGAGCGCGGTACAAAAATCTCCGGCTCCGGCTTTTCTCTTTATACTGGTAAAGGTGCAACTTTAGAGAGAGCATTAATTAACTTTATGCTCGACTATCATCTTAAGCATCATTCATATAAAGAAATAATGCCGCCAATACTTGTTAACCGTGAATCAATGAAAGGGACCGGTCAAATTCCTAAAATGGAAGAGGATATGTATTTCATTGAGAAAGACGGATTGTATCCAATTCCTACTGCTGAAGTTCCTATTACTAATATTCACCGTGATGAAATTTTATCTGAGAAAGAGTTAACAATTAAGTATGTTGGTTACTCGCCGTGTTTCCGTCGCGAAGCCGGTTCTTACGGAAAAGAATCCAAAGGATTTTTACGTGTTCACCAGTTTAACAAAGTTGAAATGGTTAAATTCAGCAAACCGGAAAATTCTTACGACGAACTTGAATTGATGGTAATTGATGCAGAAGATATCTTAAAAGAATTGGGTATTCCTTACAGAATTTTGATGTTGTGCACAGGCGATCTAAGTTTTTCTGCAGCAAAATGTTACGATATTGAAACATGGTCCCCGGCAGAAAATAAATGGCTCGAAGCTTCATCGTGCAGTAACTTCGAAGCATTCCAGGCAAGAAGAGCTAACATTAGATTTAGAAGAGAAGAAACAAAGAAACCTGAATTCGTCCATACACTTAACGGATCGGGTCTGGCAACAAGCCGTTTGATGGTTTCGCTTTTAGAGAACAACCAAACACCCGAAGGTAAAGTTGTAGTTCCAAAAGTTCTGCATAAGTATACTGGTTTCGAAATTATTGGCTAATTATTAGTTGTGACTAAACAGAAGATTTTTTATTGTTGCTTATAGAAAGGACTCTATTTCAACTTGTTCAGAAATCTATTTCAACTAAAAATGTACTTCGTACGATATAAAAAAACTTTCGTACTGGGAATAATTTTTATCCTACTCTCAAACATCGGACAGGTTTACATCCCCCAGCTAATCAAACAGGGCATTAATGCGATAGAAAAAAATGCCGTTCCGGAAGCTGTATTAAAATTTGTTCTACTTATTGCGCTTACTTCACTCCTTGCCGGTGTATTCAGATTTCTTATTCGCCAGACAATTATAGTAACCTCGTGGAAAATAGCAAACGATCTCCGATACGATTTCTGGAATCACCTTCAAAAATTATCATTGAGATTTTATCAGAATAATTCTACCGGCAATATTATGTCCCATGCTACTAACGATATTAACGCCGTAAGAAGCTTTGTCGGTCCTTCTGTTATGTACACAATTGATAACGGCACGAAATTTCTATTTGTATTTTTTATAATGCTCTCTATGAATCCGCTCCTTACACTTTATGCACTACTTCCATCACCATTTATGACTTTGGTAGTTTATTATGTAATGAGCCGTGTTCACGCAAAATATACAAAGATACAGGAGAAGTTTGCAGATTTAACAGCACGCGCACAGGAAAACTTTTCCGGGATCAGAGTAATCAAATCCTATGGAAGAGAAGATTACGAGACAGAAAATTACATGTACGAAAGCAAAGAATATCTTAAGCGTAAAATGGATCTTGTTAAACTGCAAGCGATGTTCATTCCTGTCTTCCTTGTAATTGCGGGACTTTCATTTATTATAGTTTTATGGTCTGGCGGTATTCAAATGATAGAAGGGAATTTTTCTATTGGTGAATTGGTTGCCTTCTACGCATATCTCGGAATGTTAATCTGGCCAATGATCTCTTTCGGATGGGTTGCTACTATGATCCAGCAAGCCGAAGCAAGTATGAAACGCTTATTGAAAATTTTAAATGAACCTTATGAAATTCAGGATTCTGTTACTACTGATTACAACATCAAGGAAATACATGGCCAAATTGAGTTTAAAAATGTTTCGTTTGGATATGCAGCTAATTTACCCCCGGTTCTTAAAGAGATAAATCTAAAAATTGAAAAAGGGAATACAGTAGCATTTATTGGCAAAACAGGTACTGGAAAAACCTCGCTGGTTAATTTAATTCCGCGTTTTTATGATTCAACCGGCGGCGAAGTTTTAATTGACGGAGTAAATGTGAAAAATATTCCTCTGCAGACTCTGCGCAAGAATATTGGAATGGTCTCGCAAGAGAATTTCCTTTTTTCAGATTCACTTGCGAACAATGTTATTTATGGTCTGAATGGAACTTCAGACAATGCGATAGAAAAGGCAGCAGATATTGCCCAGCTTTCAAAAGACGTAGAGAGTTTTCCAAAAGGTTTCGAAACAATTCTGGGAGAAAGAGGAATAACATTATCCGGCGGTCAGAAACAGCGTTCTACACTTGCCCGCGCACTTGCTATCGATCCGAAGATATTAATTCTTGATGATTCATTCTCTGCTGTTGATACTAATACTGAAGAGGAAATTCTAAGAAGACTGAAACAATTTATGAAGAATAGAACAAGCATTATTATCAGTCATAGAATATCAACAGTTAAAGATGCGGATAAAATATTTGTAGTTGAAGAAGGAAGAATTGCCGAAGAAGGAACTCACGAGGAATTGATTGAACTGAATGGAATTTACGCCGATCTTAATAAGCGGCAATTACTTGAAGAAGAACTTTCTGAAATGGATTAATAATGGCCGAACAGCGCGAAGACGAAATACTTGGTAAAGCATACGATTCCAAATTAATGAAACGGCTACTCGTTTACATTAAGCCATATAAAATGTATGTGATTGCCGCAATTCTGTTTAACATACTTGTTGCCGCACTCGGTCCTTTACGTCCTTATCTAAGTAAAGTTGCCATTGATGATTATATAATGCATAAAGATTACAATGGACTTCTGCTTATTGTTGGAATATTATTCGCTTCACTTGTTATCCAGGCGGTTGTTCAATACTACCTTACATACTTTACTGAATTAATGGGTCAGAAAATTATTTATGATATCAGAATTCAGCTTTTCTCGCGTGTTCAGAAATTAGCTCTCAAATACTTTGATAGAACGCCCGTCGGTAGAACTGTTACGCGTGTTACAAATGATGTGGATGCTTTAAATGAAATGTTCAGCTCCGGGGTAATAACAGTTTTCAGCGATATCTTTATGCTGGTCTTCATTTTTATTTTTATGTTCAGTATGTCCTGGCAGTTAACACTTGTGACGCTGGCGGTAATCCCATTGCTGTTCTATGCAACATTTTTGTTCAGAAAAAAAGTTAGAGAAGAGTATAGGAATGTTAGAACTCATCTGGCGCGGTTGAATTCATATATGCAGGAACACGTAACAGGAATGAATGTTGTTCAAATGTTTGCAAAAGAGAAACAGGAACTTGAAAAATTTTCTTCCATAAATGACGATTTTAAAAATGCCAACATAAGATCAGTTTTTTATTATGCAATCTTTTTCCCTTTTGTGGAATTGTTAAGTGCTGTCTCAATATCTCTGGTTATCTGGTATGCAAGCGGGGAAATTATTCAGGGTATATTAACATTCGGTGTTTTGACCGCATTCCTTCAATACATCGAAATGTTCTGGAGGCCTGTTCGTGACCTCTCTGAAAAATATGATATTCTCCAACGTGCAATGGCTGCATCCGAAAGAATTTTTAATTTGCTTGATGATAATACAATGATTAAAAATCCGGATACTCCGGTTATACTTCAAAAAGTCCGCGGTGAAATTGAATTTAATAACGTTTGGTTTGCTTATAATCCGGGGGAGTATGTTCTCAAAAATGTTTCGTTCAAGATTAATCCCGGTGAAACCATCGCAATTGTTGGAGCTACCGGTGCGGGTAAAACCAGTATAGTTAATATTCTAACACGCTTTTATGATATCGAAAAGGGAAACATTACGCTTGACGGAATTGATATCCGTAATCTTAATAAAAGAGATCTTAGAAAACATATCTCTATGGTTCTTCAGGATGTATTTCTTTTTAGCGGAACAATTAAATCGAATATAAGTCTTGGTAATTCGGATATCAGCGATCAGCAGATTTATGAAGCAGCAAGAACTGTAGGTGCCGATAAATTTATTCTTAATCTACCAAATAAATTTGATGAAGAGGTTAAAGAGAAAGGAGCAACATTAAGTGTAGGACAGCGCCAGTTAATTTCTTTTGCACGTGCGCTTGCCTATAATCCGCAAATTTTAATTCTCGATGAAGCAACATCGAGCGTTGATACCGAAACCGAACAGCTGATACAAAATGCAATAGAAAAACTTTTAGTGGGAAGAACATCAATTGTTATTGCTCATCGTCTTTCAACTATTCAGAATGCAGATAAAATTCTTGTGATGCACAAAGGTGAATTGAAAGAAACAGGAAATCATCAGGAATTACTTGCCAAACGGGGAATTTATTATAGATTATACGAGCTTCAATATAAAGATCAGGAAATAACCAAAACTGCATAAGGGAGGCACCTTAGATGGCAAAAAAAAGATTCATGACCTTACCTCGCCACATTTTAGAAGGCGAGAAACTTCACCCGGAAGCTACCGGAGAACTTTCTACTATTCTTCTTCAACTTAGTCTTGCTGCAAAAGTAATTTCACTCGAAGTTAACAAAGCCGGTTTAGCTGATATACTTGGTTTTACCGGTGAAAGCAATATATCCGGTGATGAAGTAAAAAAGCTTGATATTTTTGCTCATGAAACATTGCTCAAAGCAATGGATCATGGCGGACATTTTTGTGTTATGGCTTCCGAAGAAGATGAAGATATAATCCACCTTCCGCCGCATCAAAAAATAGGTAAATATGTTTTGTTATTCGATCCGCTTGACGGATCATCCAACATTGATGCTAATGTAAGTATCGGTACTATCTTTTCAATTTATAAACGGGTTACACCGGGTGATGGACCCGGAACATTAGAAGATTGTCTTCAACCCGGATATAAACAGGAAGTTGCCGGTTATATATTGTATGGTTCAAGTACTGTGTTTGTTTACACTGCCGGTCATGGCGTTTATGGATTCACTTTAGATCCAGCTTTCGGTGAATTTTTACTTTCGCATGATGACATTAAAATTCCTAAACATGGAAGGATTTATAGTGTTAACGAAGGGAATTATTTTTCATGGCCTAAAGGACTTAAGGATTATATCAAGTATCTTCAGGCGAATAAGTTTAACGGAAAGCCGTATCAAGCAAGATACATCGGTTCTATGGTTGCAGATGTTCACCGTACATTGCTCTATGGCGGAATATTTATGTATCCCGGCGATACAAGAAATGAAAAAGGAAAACTACGTCTGGTTTATGAATGTAACCCGATGGCATTTATTGTAGAAGCTGCCGGAGGACGTGCAACCGATGGTAAGAAAAGAATTTTGGAGAAGCTTCCGGAATCCTTGCATGAAAGAATTCCTATTTTTATTGGAAGCGAAGAAGATGTTCTGCTTGTAGAAAAGTTTCTTGCTGATGCTGAAGGTCACTAATTAAAATCAGGGGTTAGAACTCTCGGATGGTAGTTCTAACCTTTCAATTCTTCTTTTAACTTTGCAATCTCGTCATTCAATTTAGCAGCAAGTTCATCCTTTGTAATTCCGTTTAATGTAAAACGGGCGGTGCGGATAATTACTTCCGGTGTATCGCCTTCACCTTTTAAGTATCTATATAAGTTGAATCCCAACCTGTTCCTGTCGTTCATCAATGGCATATAATCCTTAAATTTTTCTGCAATATCATAAGCTTTTTTTTCAAGCGAATTATCAGGGTATTGCTTCGTTAATGGAGCGGCTAAAGTTGTCATAAATTCTACCGTTTTTGTTTTAATCCGGATCAAAAATAACCAAGATTTTTTTACCAGACAAATAACTTATAGTGGAAGGCATTTTTTTATTTGGTTAGATTTGCATATAAATTATTTCGAATAGAGCTTGAAACCGGGAAATATTAATCGAATTTTAATAATCCGACTCAGTTCGCTGGGTGATGTTCTTCTTACAACACCGGTTATAAGAGCTATAAAAAAACATTTCCCCGAGGCTTCTGTCGACTTCCTTGTTAGAGAAGAGTACGTTGATGCTGTCAAATTTAATCCTAATATTAATGTTGTCTATGCATTATCTAGATCCGAAAAAAGTAAATTCCTAATTAAAGTACTTAAGGGGAATAAATATGATTTTATTGTTGACCTACAGAATAATATTCGGTCCAGACTTATTGTTAGCTCCTTAAACCTAAGTACATATTCATACAAGAAACCTACGTGGGATAAATATCTTCTTGTTAGATTTAAAATCAATCGTTATAAAGAGATTAAATCGATAACAGAAAGGTATTGTGAATCGATCCCTGGATTAAAACTTGATAAACATGGTCTTGAGCTTCACACTCCGCAAAATATTAGTTCGGGTTTACCTCCCCAAAAGAATTACATAGGATTGTGCCCCGGTTCAAAACATTTTACAAAACGCTGGCCATCGGAATATTTTATTGAATTAGGCAACGAGCTGTTTAGTAAGGGTTATGAAATATTAGTCTTTGGCGGAAAGGATGATAAAGAAATCTGCGAATTGATAACATCCCAGGTTAACGGTTCAATTAATGTGAGCAATGATAATGATCTTTTAAAAACAGCTTCTGAAATAAGGAACTGTAAACTTGTTATTTGTAATGATTCCGGTTTAATGCACGTTGCTGCTTCGGTTGGTGTTCCGGTTATTGCAATATTCGGTTCATCGGTTAGAGAATTCGGATTCAGTCCTTACGGTGTGCCAAATTTAATCTTAGAAAATAAATCACTATCTTGCAAACCATGCAGTCATATCGGTAGGAGTAATTGTCCTAAAAAACATTTCAAATGTATGAAAGAGATTACTCCCCAAATTGTATTGGAAAATGTAACACAATTTCTCTCTAAACTATGAAGAATATCTGGTATTTGTTTTATAACCTTTTTGTAATACCTCCGGCAAAAATATTTATTTATTTCTTTTCATTATTCAATTCCAAAATAAGGATCGGTTTACAGGATAGAAAAAAATTATTTGAGAATCTTATAATTAACCTTGCGGGTATCGACCGTAAAAAGAAAATGATTTGGTTCCATTCTGCATCGATGGGTGAATTTGAACAGGCAAAACCGATTATCGAAAAAATAAAAAGTGAAATGGATGTAAATATTATAATTACATTTTTTTCACCTTCGGGTTACCGCAATTCCCTTAAGTATCCGTTTGCAGAGATTATTTCTTACATTCCAATCGATACACCGATTTTAACGGAACGTTTCTTAAACTATGTTAGACCCAATATTGCAATATTTATGCGTTATGATATCTGGCCGAACATGATATGGAGACTCGATAAAAAGAAAACACCTTATTTCATTGTTGATGCTACGATGCGTTCACAAACAAAGCGGAAACTCCCGCTTATTTTCGATTTTCATAAATCGCTTTTCTCAAATATAACCGGTGTTCTAACTGTATCTGAAGAGGATGCGGCTAATTTCAAAGATTTTGGAATCCATGACAGCAAAATTGAAATTATTGGTGATACCAGGTTCGATCGTGTATTTACTAAGAGCATTGATGCAAAATCGAAAAAACTGTTTAAGGAGAATTTTTTTGACGGCAAGAAAGTTTTTGTTCTGGGCAGCTCATGGGAGAACGATGAGGACGTTATGCTGCCGGCTCTAATGAAACTTATGGAATACGATCAATCTGTAATTACTATTATTGTTCCGCATGAACCGACAATTCCACATCTGGAACGAATTGAAAATACTTTGTTTAATTATTACAGCTCAATAAGATTTTCTTTCATGAATAATTATAACAATGAACGTGTAATAATTATCGATTCTATTGGTATTTTACTTACACTATACACTTATGCTGATGCGGCTTATGTAGGCGGAAGTTTTAAGCAGGGGATTCATAATGTTCTTGAACCAGCAGTATATGGAATCCCGGTGCTATTCGGTCCTAAAATTGAGAACAGCAGAGAAGCTAATGCTCTTGTTTCCCTTGGGGGCGCACTTGTTATCCGTAATAAGAATGAAGCTTACCGCGCATTAAGAAAATTATTTACTGATGATGAATATAGAACCGGAATGGGAAAAATAAGCGCAGAGTTTGTAAAACAGAATACCGGCGCAACGGATAAAATACTTAAAAAAATCTATTTACAATTGTAATGTTCCATTTAATAAATTCGTTACGTCATTCTATATTTTATTTTATCATTTTTATAAATTGATTTCAAATTTCTTCCGGGTAATTCATTAATGAATTCTTTAATAGATAAGACATTCGACTTTTCAAAATCCGATTCTCTTTACCGCAGTATTTTAGAAACTGCTCCTATCGGAATACTGGTATTCAACAATGAGTTCCTGGTTAAGTTTGTTAATAATAACTTTTTCCATTTCAGCGGTGTAATTAACGGAAAGCCATCGGATATTTTAGGCAAGAGTATTTATGAATACCGTCTCTTCGAAGAAGTTGATTTAAGAAAAGATCTTAACGAGTTACGAGACGGAAGTGCATTTGAAAAAGAACTTGATAAAGCAAGAACTATTTCGGGTGTTAAAATTTCTATTATTGTTAAATGTGTTCCGATTTTATTGGAAGGAAAGTTTAACGGCGGAGTTATTATTGTTGAGGATGTTAAAATCAATCCTTCTAAAGAGGAAATCGCATATATTCACTCACATAGTTTTCAAAACTTTCTCAACCTTGTAAGCGATAGTTATTTGTTTGTTGATAAAGACGGAGTGATTAAGTTAAGCTCTCCTAAAGGTTTTGATGATTTCTCATTTCTTTTTGAACCTGAAATTTCCAGGGGGAATAAACACCTGCAAAAACTCTCGGGAATTCTATTCAAGAAACTTCTGGAAACGGTTGTTTCATCAAACAAAACTATCTGGACGGAATTACCATTTATAAAAGCCAACACCGAACACAGAGCAAACCTTACATTAATCCCGATAATTGAAGAAGGATCGAAAGCCGAGCTTGTTATTGTACTTGTAAAAGATATAACTAAAGAATCTGATACTGTTACTATTAATGACGAGGAAATTAAGGAGCTTAGAAAGTATCAGCAGATTACCGCAAAGGTTCTTGACGGTGTGATCGGCTTTGATAAAGAAGGAAGAATATTTTTCTGGAATGAATCGTCAGCAAAATTATTCGGATTAACACGTAGCGAGGTTTACGGAAAATTTATAGGTAAAATATTCCATCAGATTGATCTCCCTTATTTTGAAAGTATGCTCGATAAGTTGAAAGAGAATAAATTCTGGGAAGGTGAATTAAAAATTGGCGCTGATGAAAGCGTGGCAGAATATTTTACTGTAAAGATCGGAATAGTTGAAGAAGATTCTGAAGAAAATTATTACATGCTATGTTCTAATGTAACACACAAGGTTAAAAGTGAAAAGGAATTAAGGCAGTCAGAAGAAAAATTTAGAAATATTGTCATTAATTCTCATGAATATATTTGTATTCTCGATCTTTACGGAAAGATTACTTATGCAAATCCATATTTCATTGAGTCGTTTGAATTTACTATTGAAGAACTCACCAGAATGAATTTTGGAGATCTTGTTGATACTTCGTACCTGAATCAATACCGGTTTGATGTAAATGAGCTGACTTCATACAGTTCGCAATCATTAGAATTGCCATTAATAAATAAAAAACGCCAAAGAATCTATGTGCTCGCAAGTTTTTCAGCAGCGTATGACGTTAATAATTCGATTCAATACTTCAGTGTTATACTTACAGATATTACGCTGAAGAAAGAATCGGAAAAAGATTTATTATTAATAAGATCTATTTTTGAAGCATCGCACGATGGAATTGCACTCATAAGCAAAAAGAAGTTTGTTCTAGTTAACGATTCATTTGTCCGGATGTTCGGTTATAGAAGCGCCAGCGAAATTATCGGCCAGGATCCTCTCGATTTTGTTGACAAGGATGATATTCTTAAAGTAAGCAGATATATTTTAAATGCCGAAGAGGGAAGTGATTCACCGGCACGTTACGATTTTAAGGGAAGAAGAAGAAATGATTCTTTAGTTGAACTTGAAAATTCTGTTTCATTCTACGAAACAAATGATGAAAAATTTATTGTCTGGGTGTTAAGAGATATTACAGAGGAAAAGAAAGCACAGGAAGCATTACAGATATCGGAAGAGAGATATAGAAGTATTTCGGAAAATATTAAAGAGAGTTTTTATACGGTTGAACTTGAGGAAGGGAAGCTTCAGACCGTTTTCTATACTCCGGCAATAAAACAAATAACCGGTTACGGTGCTGAAGAGTTTTTAGGTGAAGAGGAAAAATGGCAGAGAATAATTTATCCCGATGATTTTGAAAGTACGGTGACAAGGTTGCATAATTTGTATAATGATAGCTCCCGTAATTTCGAAGTGTTTGAATATAGAATTATCGATGCGCTTGGAAATATCATCTGGATTGAAAATAAAGTTACCGTTAAAAGAAATAATAAGGGCGAAATTCAGAAAGTATTCGGCGTTGTAATTGATAATACAATTTCCAAACGTGCCGAGGAAGAGCTTAAAAAGTCTGCATCTGAACTGAAGGAACTTAATGAAGCTAAAGATCGATTCATTTCAATTATTTCGCACGATTTAAGAACGCCATTCAGTTCAATACTGGGATTCACCGATTTCCTGTTATCGGATGATCCGGATATTACAGACGAAAAACGCGAGCAGTATGTAAGGTATATTCAGGAATCAGCCAAGAGCATGCTTGGACTTGTTAATTCACTTTTAGATTATACACGGCTTCAAACCGGTAAAATAAAATTTGAGCCGGAAAGAATTAATGCCAAATCGGTTATTGAAAAATCGATACAAATTTTATCCGGTGCAGCATTACAAAAGAAAATTGAATTAGTTTCTAATCTTGATAGGGACTTTTTCATTCATGCCGATGAAGGGTTAATTCTGCAAGTTTTTAATAATCTTATTTCCAACGCTATTAAATTCACAAACCCAGATGGGCATATTATACTAAATGCTCTGGTTGATATAGAAAAGCGGCACGTTAAATTTTCTGTTGAAGATAGCGGCGTTGGTATGAAGAATGAAGATATAACAAAACTTTTTAAGGTTGATGCCAAGTTTACAACACCCGGTACAGCCGGAGAAAAGGGGAGCGGACTTGGTCTTTCTTTAGTTGCTGATATTGTAAGAAAACACGGCGGTGATATATGGGTTGAAAGTGAAGTAGGAAAGGGTTCAAAATTTTATTTTACTATACCTATTGCATCAACTAATATCTTACTTGTGGATGATATTAAAACTGACCGGCTTTTATATTCAAAACTTATTAAAAATCTTATTCCTCAATACAATATAATTGAAGCAGAAAACGGAAAAGTTGCATTGGATCTTATTAAACAAAGCTCTCCTGTACTTGTTATTTCCGATCATAAAATGCCGGTTATGACTGGATATGATCTTGTAAGACAATTGAATGTAACCGACCTTAGATATAAACCACCGGTTATTATTCTTTCGAGTGATATTAATGATGTCGTTGTGAGTGAATATAAAGAGCTTGGAATTGAATATATTTTTCAGAAACCAGTAAATCTTAGCGACTTTAAGAACGCTATTCAAATGGCTTTACGTAAGGCGGTCTTCAGTTAAACCTCTATTAATTCTTCTTTCTAATTACCATACCTGTTGTCGATTCAACTTTAATTACATTTTCTACATCACGTAATGGTTTGATTCCCGAATTATTTTTATCAACTAAAACTTCCCATTTCCCCTCTGGTAATGGAAACTCCAATTCCAAATTTTTATTGGCATTTAGAAGAACAATAAAAACTTCTTCTCCATAAATTAAAGAATAAGCCAGACCAAATTTACTTAAGGGATGTTCCAGAAAAGAAATATCATTATAGTCTGCTCTGGAAAATGCCCGGTGTTTTTTTCTAAGCTCTATTAACCCCTTGTAATAATTGAACAGGTCTATGTTTGTTTCAAAATGTTTGTAGTTGATATAATTTGTTTCGTTATCCTTATTGTAGGAATTATGATCCATCCTTCCTCTTTCAGGATCGTTTACACGAATATTATGAGGAATTACTTTAGACCTGGCAAATTCCTGACCGGAGTGAATCATCGGAACACCCTGAGCAGTAAGCATAAACAATGCGCCAAGCTTATTTAACTTTGTCTGAAGCGGAGTAAGTTTAACATGCTTATCCACATTTTTAATTTTCTCTTCAGGATTAACTTCTCTGCTGCCGATTCTTATAAAATCACCCAAAGTATATCCATCGTGCGCCTCGAGATAATTTATTGAGTGCTCTTTTTTCTGGAAGAGTCCAAGTGTATCGCGCACCAATGTTCCTTTAACATAACTTTTAATACGTTTAACTGAATTATTGTTGAACCATTCGCCAAAGATCCATCCTAATCCGTTAAAAGGATTTTCGCCTTTAATTCCATTTCTAATCTGGTCGTTCCAAGCAGCATAACCTCTTTTAGAAAATCCATCGGGCGAGTAACCGCCGCCGCCCCATGCTTCACCTATTAGAATAACATTCGGATTGATCTGAATGGCGCGTTCACGTATCTCCTCAATTGTTCTCCAATCGATGAGAGTACTTAAATCAAAACGGAACCCGTCAACTTTATATTCTTTCATCCAGTGTAAAATGCTTTCAACAATTAACCGTCTTACCATTGGGCGTTCTGTTTTAAGATCGTTACCGCACCAGCTTTGAGAAATATAATTACCTTTGCTATCAAGTCTGAAATAATATTCCTTATCAATTTGTTTGAGGTTGCCTATTTCATATTCCGAAAGGTGGTTATATACAACATCCATAATTACTGCAATACCTTCATTATGAAATGCCTTTACCATATCCTTAAAATCTGTAATCTGCCTTCCATCTTTACCAATCCATTCATCCCATTTGAAGTTTTTCCAACGTTCGCTATAATAAGATGCCGGTGCAAAGAAAGCTCCGGTCATATATCCCCAGTGGTTTCTTTCGTAAGGATTCCACGTGTTGAATTTTCCTTCTATGGAATCTCTATAAGGAATTTCGCAATAACCAAACTCCTGAGCCGGTAAAATTTCCACTGCGTTAACACCAAGTGTTTTTATATAATCAATTCCGCCTTTCTTTCCCTTTTCAATTAATCCTTGATATGTACCTCGTTTTTTTACCCCGGAAGATTTATGAGCGGTCATATCTCTTACATGCATTTCATATATAATTAAATCGCGCCAATCAAATTGTAACCACGATGTACCTTGCCAGTCATATGGTAAATTTTTAACAACGATTGAACGTCTGGGATTTAAATAAGTTGTTTTTGTTGCAACTGCTTTTGAATACGGATCAACACAAATTGGTTTATTAGTATTGCTGAAATCTTCGTCTTTGTGATAAACTTTATACCCGTAGAATAATCCATATAGCTCACCATCAAGTTCAGCTTCCCATACTCCGTCATTATCCTTTAGCATAAAAAATTCTTTACACTTTTTATCCTCGGGTTTTTCAAAAGTACAAAGCCGAATACTCTCTGCAGATGGAGCGAATAATCTAAAATAAGTTTTGCCGTTTTCAACAAAGGAACCGAGTCTTTTATCAGAATAGTATTTATCAAGCTCTTTATAACGTTTAATAAATTCAGTTGTATCGGGTTGATATACAACAGTCCTTTTCTCTGTTACGAACAATTTTTCACCTATAATGTTTTGTGAAATTGAAAGAAACAGTATTATGATTAAAAATGATCTGCTCATTATTTTTTTTGTATGAATTGACATATTACGAGCAGCAAGTTAATGAATTATCGAAATTTTTTGAAATAATTTGATAGATAAATTCTCCGTTGAAAGATGGTAGCATTACTTTAAATAAATCATTTTTTTTGTTTGTGAAAAATTTACGGCAGTAAGTTTGTAAAAATATATTCCGCTTGTCAATTCTCCATTTCTTGCCTCGCTTGAAGGGAGTCCACGCGAGTCAATTCTCCATTCGTATTTATAGCTTCCGGGTTGTTGATACTCATCAACAAGTGTTGCAACTTCTGTCCCCAATGCATCGTAAATTTTTAATTTTATATGACTGCCGACCGATAACTGATAACTGATAACCGTAATTGGATTAAACGGATTCGGATAATTCTGAAATAGTTGAAATTTTTCCGGTAGAACTTCTTCTGCTAACGATGTATAACCAACTATATCTTTCAATATCCAGTTGTTAGGATCTAATAAAACTGAATTAGGATTACCATTAACAGGAATTACCCAGCCCTGTTCCTGTTGATCGTTAAATACGGTTATAGTTTTCGTTTCGAATGGAGTTGAATAATAAATTTGTAGCGGCATTGTAAAGAATAACGGATTGGAATTAGATTGCTGCTTAACTCTAACGATCAGGTTATATGAATTTCCGGTAACCTGTTCTGCTCTCCATCCAAAGGTATATTTTGGGTAGCCAGCACCATAAATCCATTGCTGGAAAAAGTAATTCAAATTTTGTCCTGAGACTCTTTCTGCAATTCTTTGAAAATCCTGAGTTACTGCTACGTTATATGACAGACCGGGTTCAGCAAGATATTCTTTTAAAGTCCGGAAAAAATTATCATCACCAATTATACCTCGAAGCATATGAAGAACAGTAGCTCCTTTATTGTAGGATCTTGACGGGCTGAAAATTTCGCTAACGCTATTAATGTTCTGAACGTAAATAGTTCCGCTCGCGGTTTTTGCTGAAGACATGACCGAATTCATCTGGCTTAAAAAAGTTACATCACCGTATTTTTTCTGGTGATAAAGTTTATCCGAGTAAGTTGCGAATCCCTCATTAAGCCAGATATTCTGCCAATCCTTACATGTAACTTTATCACCGAACCATTGATGTGCTAATTCGTGTGCTATAAGTGATTCGGAAAATACGCCCATAGAAGAAATCGTCTGGTGTTCCATCCCTCCGCCGAATCCGCACTGGGCGTGTCCGTATTTTTCCTTTGGATAGGGATAGGGACCGAACATCTCGGAATAAATTCTAATCATATCATTGGTTCTATCGAGGTTAGCTTTTTGAGATGCATACGATTCAGGATAAACATAATGTGTAATAGAAAAAGTTTTACCCGGTTCATACTCAAATTGAGTCTGATACAAATAGTAGTTGGACATTGCAATAGAAATTAAATAATTGGCAATCGGGTAATTGTTCTTCCACTTGTATGTGAGTGTACCGTTACCATTGTTTCTTGTTTCTATTAGTGTACCATTGGAAACTGAAACAAAGCTGGAAGGAGCTGTAATCCAAACGTCACTTGAATCGGCTTTGTCTGCCGGAGTGTCTTTAGAAGGCCACCAGTCTTGTGAACCATATGGTTGTGATAATGTCCATATAACCGGCTGTCCGGCGGGAGTAACATTAAAAACAAAACTTCCGCCAATTCCACCGCTCGTATTTGGTTTACCTTCATAATCAATTACTAAAATAAATTCTTCATTTAGCTGGTAGGGTCTGCCAAGATTAATACTAAGTTTATTATCACTTGTAAGTGAAAAGGAAAGCTGCTGATTACCGGTTTTAACTGAATTTACTTTAAAACCACTCCAGAGATCGAGAAATAGAGAGTTAATTTGAACCACCGAAGATTTGCATTTAACAGTAACAACACCACGCAAATATTGAGGCGAGTAGGTAATATTTAAGTCGAGCTTATAATAGGTAATATCAATATTTGAATCACCGGGATAAGCAAATTCAAAACTTTTTCCCAACCTCTCATAAAAACTTATCTTGGATGCAGAACATAATTCTTCGCCACTTTGAGAGAAAATAGTTGTGTAAATGATTAAAAGTAGTAACAGTAAAACTTTTTTCATGTAAAAACCCGACTGTACTTAAGGAACAAATTAATTACGATGTAAAATAATCATGTATGATTCGGTTCTCCAAGTGAATTTTTTTTACCATATTTGCCGGTGGAAATCTTATAAAAGCATGAATCTTAGAGAGAGAAAAAATACTCTTGTAACTTAATCAAAGCAATAACTCGGAGTCACTAATGAGTCGGCATTCAAAAATATTTATTGGATTAATAACAGGTGCGGTAGCCGGAGTAGCATCTAACTTTTTATTTCCCGATGCTGAGTTCCTAAAAATTGTTCAGACATATGTAAGTGATCCGCTCGGAAAAATCTTTCTTAACCTTTTAATTATGATGGTTATTCCTCTGGTGTTTGCAAGTCTCTCTTTAGGAGTTGCTCAAATTGGTGATTTAAAGAAACTTGGAAGAATCGGATTTAAGACGATAAGCTATTTCTTCCTGGTTACTGCATTAGCTGTAACACTTGGATTAATTTTAGTGAATGCAATTAGGCCGGGAGATTATTTACAGGGAGAAACAAAAACACAATTGCTTACATCTTATAGTGAACAGGCATCCCAAATAAAAGAGATATCAGAAAAAACAGAATTCGGAATTCAAACTTTAGTGAATATTGTTCCAAGGAATCCACTTGCTGCCGTTGCCAAACCAAATCCGGAAATGCTTGCTTTAATTTTTGTTTCGTTAATGATTGGAATAGCATTAACAATGATTGATAAAAGTAAAGCCGAACCGGTAATTAAACTACTTGCCGGAATAAATGATGTTACAATTGTAATTATAAATATTGCTATGAAACTTGCACCGTTTGGTGTTGCCGCACTTATTTTCAGTGTTACATCCCGTTTCGGATTCGAATTGCTTGTTGCACTCGGTATGTATATGGTTACGGTTTTATCCGGTTTAACTATCCTTCTCTTTGGAATATTTTCTGTTCTTATAAAAATCTTCGCACGATATAATCCAGTTCTGTTTTTCAAAAAAATTCAGACAGTAATGATGACTGCTTTTTCTACAAGTTCGAGCAGTGCAACATTGCCCACAACTATTTCCGTTTCTCAGACTAACCTTGGAATACCACCACAAATAACCGGATTTGTACTTCCACTCGGCGCTACAATGAACATGAACGGAACCGCATTGTTTGAAGGAGTAACCGTTTTATTCTTAGCACAGGTCTTTGGTGTTAATTTATCATTGGGCGTTCAATTAATAGTAATATTGATGAGTGTTCTTACTGCAATTGGAACTGCGGGAGTTCCGTCCGGTTCAATACCGCTTCTTGCAATTGTATTAGCTATGGTTCATGTACCTGTTGAAGGAATTGCAATAATTCTTGGTGCCGATAGAATGCTGGATATGTGCAGAACGGTATTAAATGTTACAGGAGATATTACTTGCTCAGCTTATGTTGCCAGATCCGAAGGTTATGAATTGAAAACAGATTAATCATAGTCATCAAAGATATTATTTAGTGGTAGGATTCTTCTTATAATTAAGCAGTGATATTATAATAGATACTATAATACATATCAGGATTATTGTAAGGGATATAGTGGTTGGGATTTTATATAGATCGGAAATAATCATCTTAATCCCCACATAGGCAAGTATTACTGCCACACCATATTTTAGATAACTGAATACTTCTATAATTCCCGCCAGTGCGAAATAGAGTGCACGTAACCCAAAAATAGCAAAAATATTTGAAGTGATAATTATAAACGGATCGTGCGTAATTGCTATTACTGCGGGAATAGAATCGACTGCAAATACAATATCAGCGGATTCAATAAGCAGCAATGCAGGGAACAACTGCGTAACGAAAGTTTTTTTATCTCTTCTTACAAAAAATCTTGATCCATTGTAATCAGTAAGAATATTAAAATACCGCGAAGCAATTTTAATAAGCCAATTATTTTTGTAATCAATAGTGGATTCCGGCATAAAAGCCATCTTGTAAGCAGCGTAGAGAAGAATTAATCCAAAGATGTAAATGAGAGGATGGAATAAAGAAATTATTGTTACACCTATAAGAATAAAAATTATTCTAAGAACAATTGCACTTATAATTCCCCATTTTAGAACGTGAGGTTGATTCTCATCCTTAATACCCATTACACTGAAGATCATTATAAATACAAAGAGGTTATCAACCGAAAGAGATTTTTCAATTAAATAACCGGCAAGAAATTCAACACCTTTTGTTTTACCATCTTCGAGGAATAAAAATATAATCAGGTTGAATGCGAGGGCGGTTAAAATCCAGATTCCGCTCCATATCAGCGAAGAGCGGATTCCAATTTTACCTTTTCGATGATCGGTCACATATAGATCGATGTAAAACAATACTGCAATAATTACGACAAAGATTACCCAGAATATAAAATGATTATGCAAAATTTAGTGCCATAAAGTTAATTCATTCTGAAATATTTTATTACTAGCAATTACTAATCTTTGCAAAGTTCATTGCCTTTGCAAATAAATTCTAAATTAATTATCCCATAAAGAATGAGAGTAAAATACCGGCAGCAACAGCGCTTCCGATTACACCGGCAACATTTGGTGCCATTGCATGCATAAGAAGATGATTCTTGGGATCGTATTGTAAACCTACTACTTGCGATACCCTTGCGCTATCCGGAACAGCTGAAACACCAGAATTTCCTATTAAAGGATTAATTTTATTCTCCTCACTTAAAAAGAGATTTATGAATTTAGCAAAAAGTACTCCGCCAGTAGTTGCTATCATAAATGAGAAAGCACCGAGTACGAAAATACCAACCGATTTTGCGGTTAAAAATGTTGTTGCTTGAGTAGAAGCTCCAACTGTTAAACCGATTAATATTGTCACGATATCAATCAGAGGTCCTTTGGCAGTATCTGCTAATCGTTTTGTAACACCGCTCTCTTTAAGAATATTTCCGAAGAACAACATACCAAGTAGAGGTAATGCACTAGGGGTGATAAATGTTGTTAATATCAATCCAACAATAGGGAATAAAACTTTTTCTAATTTAGAAACCTGGCGTGGAGGTTTCATTCTTATTAAGCGTTCTTTTTTTGTTGTTAGCAGTTTCATAATTGGTGGTTGAATAACAGGTACAAGAGCCATGTATGAATATGCAGAAACTGCTATTGCGCCCGTTAACTCAGGTGCTAATTTTGCAGATAAAAAGATTGCAGTTGGACCGTCTGCACCGCCAATAATTCCAATTGATGCTGCTTGCTGAGGCAAATAGCCAAGGAACAAAGCAATAGTGTATGCACCGAATATTCCAAGCTGTGCAGCTGCACCTAATAGAACTAACCTTGGGTTTGATAATAATGTAGAAAAATCTGTCATCGCACCTATTCCAAGAAATATTAATGGCGGGTAAATACCATGACTAACACCATAATATAAATAACTTAATACACTTCCTTCTTCATAAACTCCAATCTGGAGATTGGCATTTTCCAGGAATGGAATATTACCTATCAGCATTCCGAATCCAATCGGGACTAAAAGTAATGGTTCATAATCTTTTGCAATTGCAAGGTAAATAAAAATAAGGGCGACAATAATCATGATTAAATGCCCTACTGTAAAGTTTGCAAAAGCAGTGTACTTAAAAAATTGATTGAAACCGTGAGCAGTAAACTCAAGAAACTTTTCCATCGTTAACTCCCGATTTCAATTAGGAGATCACCTTCTAAAACAGATTCTCCCTGTTTAATTTTTATAGAAAGGATTTTACCTTCTTTATCCGCATTAACACTATTTTCCATCTTCATCGCTTCAAGGGTGATTAGCTTATCTCCTACTTTAACCATATCACCTTCTCTAACATGAACATTTAAAATTACACCCGGTAACGGAGCTTTAACAAATCCAACACCTTTGGGAGCAGAAGGACTGCTTGTTTTTTGAATTGAAGGTGCAGAATCTGTTGATGGTGATACAACAGAACGGACAAGCTTAGGTGTTTTAGTTTTTTGAATCTGCTTATCGATTTCTACTTGATAGTGTGTGCCGTTAACTTCTACTTCGGCAATATTATCTTCAACACTAACAATGTTTACTTCGTATTGATTGCCGTTAATTGTCATCTTAAATTTTTTCATTGATTCATTTCCTTATCTGGGATACTGTCTTAATCCGTAAATCTTGGAACTCCACGGAGAATATGTCCGGGCAACTTTACTAATTGTAAGTATTGCACTTTCGCGGTCGTGCAATTCATTCATGTATAAATGTAAAGCCATCGAAATTGCAGCATTAACTTCGCCGGATAATTCAGTTTGTACTTCCTTCGTTTCAGCGGTCTTACCTTTTTTCTTTTGAGCAAGTTTAATCCGGTAATTTAATGCCTTTGTTATATTGTAGAACAACATGTATAACAGCAGAAGTGAAAGAAACACAACCGCCATTCCAACAAAGGTCATTCCAATTCCCCAGGGGTCAATCTCTAAAAATTTTTTAGAGTTTTCGGCTATTTTGGATTTTGCCAGTGAGTCTGCAACTACAGTTGCTTGTGCTAATATCATTTCTTCCTCTTACAATGGGATGTTAGAATGTTTTTTAGGAGGATTAACATCCTTTTTGGTTGATAAAGATTGTAGCGCACGTATTACTCTAAAACGAGTATTACGCGGTTCAATAACGTCATCAATATATCCGTACTTTGCCGCTACATAAGGTGTTGCAAATTTATTTCTGTACTGTTCTTCTTTATCATTAATGAATTTAATCCGTTCCTGATCATCTTTAATTTCAGAAATTTCTTTTTGATGCAGAACTTCGATTGCGCCTCTTGGACCCATAACTGCAATTTCTGCAGTAGGCCATGCATAATTTATATCTCCACGTAAGTGTTTGGAACCCATAACATCGTAAGCACCGCCATAAGCTTTGCGGAGTATTATAGTAATTTTTGGAACAGTTGCTTCGCCGTAAGCGAAAAGTAATTTAGCTCCGTGTAGAATTATTCCGCCGTATTCCTGGGCTGTTCCGGGTAAAAATCCCGGTACATCTACTAATGTAACGATAGGAACATTAAATGCATCGCAGAATCTTACAAAACGTGCAGCTTTACGTGATGAGTTAATATCGAGAACACCGGCTAAGTAATTCGGTTGATTAGCAATAATTCCAACAGGAACACCGTTAAATCTTGCAAAACCGGTTACCATGTTAGGAGCATAATGACGTTGTATCTCGAGGAATTCGTGATAATCTACAATTGCATGAATAACATCTTTAACATCGTAAGGTTTGTTTGCACTTTCCGGAATAATTTCGTTAAGTGAATCTTCCAATCGATCAATCGGATCGTCGCAAGGTGCAATTGGAGGATCTTCGAGATTATTTTGTGGCAAATAGCTTAATAATTTTCTTATTAGAAGAATTCCTTCGTGTTCGTCATCTGCAACAAAATGAGTTACACCGGATTTAGATCCATGAACCATTGCACCGCCAAGTTCTTCATCTGTTACCACTTCGCCGGTAACAGTTTTTACAACCTTTGGACCGGTTACAAACATATAGCTTGTTCCTTTAGTCATAATTGTAAAATCTGTAAGGGCGGGGGAGTAAACAGCTCCGCCGGCACAGGGACCGAAGATGGCAGAGATCTGTGGTATTAACCCTGAAGCCATAATGTTACGCTGGAAAATATCTGCATACCCGCCAAGACTTTTAACACCTTCCTGAATTCTTGCGCCGCCGCTATCATTAATACCAATAATAGGTGCACCAACTTTCATTGCCTTATCCATTACCTTACAAATTTTCTGAGCATACATTTCCGATAATGACCCGCCGAAGATTGTAAAATCCTGAGAGAAGACATAAACCAATCGTCCGTCTATTGTACCATATCCGGTTACAACTCCATCGGATAAGTATGTTTGTTTGTCGAGACCAAAATCGACCGTACGGTGAGAAACGAACATATCAAATTCTTCAAAGCTTCCTTCATCGAGTAGCATATCAATACGTTCTCTTGCAGTAAATTTTCCTTTTTGATGTTGCGATTCAATTCTTTTTTCACCACCGCCAAGCCGCGCTTTTGCGCGCATATCCATCAACTCTTTAATCTTGTCTTGTAAAGCCATCATGCCTCCGTTTAAGAGTGAAGAGAGCAGAACTCAGAGTGCAGAGTTCCGATCTAATAATTTTATAATCTTCTTGAAGTTTTAATACTGCTTACCAGCATTTTAACTATTTCTTCAAAATCATTTTGTAAACTGTTTAATTCTTGTTCAGAAATGGTTTGAGTTTCTTTTGATACTACCTGCTCAAATACTTTTTTCATTTACTCTACTCTCTGAACGCTTTGTTCTGCACTAATTTTCAGTGTTCGCACAATTCAGTAAGAACTCCATTTGTAGATTTCGGATGAAGGAAAGCAATATTCAATCCCTCAGCACCTTTACGGGGTTCTTTATCAATTAATTGAATTCCTTTTTCTTCAACAGTTTTTAATGCTTCTTTTAAATTTGCTGTTGCAAAAGCAATATGATGAATCCCTTCCCCTTTTTTCTCGATAAATTTTCCAATAGGGCCATCAGGTTCGGTGGATTCCAGCAACTCAATTTTTGTTTGACCGATCATAAAAAATGCAGTCTTAACTTTCTGATCTTTTATTTCTTCTATAGCGTAGCATTTTAATCCCAATACATTTTCATAATATTTAATAGACTCATCCAGATTTTTTACTGCTATACCGATATGTTCTATGTGAGTAAGATTCATTTTTTTATTTCCCGTTTATATTAAATAACAACCTATTCTTTATATTCACCATAAACAGAACGCATTGTATTACAGATTTCACCTATACTTGCATAAACTTTAACAGCATCTAAAATAAACGGCATCAGGTTATCTGATGCTTCAGCAGCTTTTTTAAGAGCGGTTAATTTTTGTATTACTTCGTCATTATTTCTCTCTGCTCTTATTTTGTTTAAGAATTCAATCTGGTCTTTCTGTATCTTCTCATCAATCTTTAAAAGCTTACCCTTATGCTCTTTCTTTTCTGCAAACTTATTAATACCCACAACAATTCTTTCGCCGCGTTCAAGTTCCTGGTTAAATTTATAAGCGGACTTTTGAATTTCCGTTTGAATATATCCGCCTTCAATAGCACTCACTACTCCTCCAAGCGAATCAATTTTGTTAATATATTCTTCGGCTTCTTTTTCTATCTGGTCTGTTAATGCCTCGATATAATACGAACCGGCTAAAGGATCAATCGTATTTGTTACACCGCTTTCGTATGCAACAATCTGCTGAGTTCTTAATGCAATCTTAACCGATTCTTCTGTTGGAAGTGCTAACGCTTCATCTCTTGAATTTGTATGAAGACTTTGTGTCCCTCCCAATACTGCGGCAAGTGTTTGAATGGTGACGCGAATAATATTGTTATCAACCTGTTGAGCAGTTAATGTTGATCCGGCAGTTTGTGTGTGGAAACGTAACATTTGCGATTTATCTTTTTTAGCACCGAAACGATCTTTCATTATTTTTGCCCACAATCTTCTTGCTGCTCTATACTTGGCAACCTCCTCAAGTAAATCGTTATGAGCATTAAAGAAGAAAGAAAGTTGACCGGCAAAGTCATCAACGTCCAGTCCGGCTTTAATGGCTGCATCAACGTATGCAATTCCATCGGCCAGAGTAAAACCAACTTCCTGAGCGGCAGTAGAACCGGCTTCGCGAATGTGATATCCGGAAATTGAAATTGTATTCCACTTTGGTACTTCCTTAGAGCAATACTCAAAGATGTTTGTAATTAATCTCATAGAAGGTTTGGGCGGATAAATGTAAGTTCCTCGCGCTACATATTCCTTGAGTATGTCGTTTTGAATCGTTCCGCTAATTTGATCTCTTGTAACACCCTGTTTCTCGGCAACAGCAATGTACATTGCAAGCAGAACTGAAGCCGGTGCATTGATTGTCATTGATGTAGAAACTTTATCTAAAGGAATTTGATCGAAAAGAATTTCCATATCCGCGAGTGTATCAATTGCAACGCCTACTTTTCCAACTTCACCTAAAGCCATCGGGTCATCGCTATCATAACCAATTTGAGTAGGAAGATCGAAAGCAACCGATAAACCGCTTTGTCCCTGAGTTAATAAATATCTATAGCGTTCGTTTGATTCCCGGGCAGTTCCAAAACCTGCATATTGGCGCATTGTCCAGAATCTGCCGCGGTACATTGTAGATTGAACTCCGCGTGTAAATGGATATTGACCCGGGTAACCTAATTTTTCGTTGTAATTTTCTAAATCGGATTGTTCGGGATAGTAAAGTGGTTCAACTTTAGTAAATGATTGAGTTGTAAATTCTTTTTGCCGTTCCGGAAATTTTGAAATAGTTTTTTTGTAATTAGAATCATCCCATTTTTTGAAAGTGCTTTGCACTTTTTCTTTTAATTCATCAATTGTCATATTCCATTCCTCTAAAGAATTAGTTTTTAATACAAGTAATATGCCTATAATGGAATCAGGAAATAACAATTAAAACAGAGATTGCAGTGTGAATTTAATGATTTAGATTAATTAAAGAGAGGAAATCTTTTATAAATTCCCGGTTGCTTCTCATTAATTGGAAAAATGTTATCTAATATGGAAAACCGGCTTAAAAAATAATTAGGTAAAACTTGACAAATCATTCTCTAAAATCTATTTTTAGACCTCAATTTTGTAGTTCTTTAAGCAGAATTATATTCCGCGGTAGCTCAATGGCAGAGCATGCGGCTGTTATCCCGACAAAGTCGGGATGTAGATTCGAGATTCAGAAGATAGTTTAGAATCTTGAGTTGTTCTTAAAAAAATTGTAAAAAGTAGATTGAAATTATTACATAAATTCCGCGGTAGCTCAATGGCAGAGCATGCGGCTGTTATCCCGACAAAGTCGGGATGTAGATTCGAGATTCAGAAGATAGTTTAGAATCTTGAGTTGTTCTTAAAAAAATT
>Ga0207951_100076_pt1 | contig 75269 bp, 66 predicted proteins | sample Subbio12Aug_8Bad_FD_184830 | JGI IMG/M metagenome (GOLD analysis project Ga0207951, IMG submission 184830) | Serpentinite rock and fluid subsurface biosphere microbial communities from McLaughlin Reserve, California, USA - CR12Aug_8Bad (SPAdes) | ecosystem: Environmental > Terrestrial > Deep... | reverse complement strand
TTTTCTGTTCCTGGTTCCTCGTAAGAAAAACTTTGGAATTACTAACTAGAAACGGGGGTAAACTGCTCGTCTGCACTGTTTAGTTTTCAAGGATCAAGGGAGATGTTTCCGTCGCCAAGGCGGCGACGAGATTTATCTTAGCATGCTTTTGGCGAATATGTCAACAATGAAATTTTGCCCATTTAAGCGTAGTGGGTCCGGAGTGGCCTAACGGAAAAAAAGGCTTGAGTTAACTCAAGCTCTTATCTAACTTTATTATGTCTTCGTAGCTCTCTCTTTGTATGATGAGACGTGCATTACCGTCTTTTACGAGTACCACAGCCGGGCGTGGTATGCGGTTATAGTTGCTGGCCATGCTGTAATTGTAGGCTCCTGTGTAAAATACCGCTAATACCTCGTCGCACTGTACACGAGGCAGCTCGTGATTCCAGATAAGCATATCTCCTGATTCACAACACTTACCGGCAATCGAATACGTCTCTTCATTCTGTTCCAACATACGCCCTGCTAGCGCACATTGATATTGGGCTTGATACAAGGCAGGTCTCGGGTTGTCCGTCATGCCGCCGTCTACCGCAACATAGTTCCTTACTCCCGCTATTTGCTTGATCGCGCCTGTGGTATACAGTGTTGTACCAGCCTGCCCTACAATTGAACGTCCCGGCTCTAATACTAAGCGAGGATAGACTTGAACTCGTTCCATCTGCTCTTCCGCTGCCGTTAGCACAAGTGATGTCAATTCCTCAATCGTATTAGCTTCTTCGCTAAGAGTGTAGGCAATACCTAAGCCGCCGCCCAAACTAAGCTCACTGGGCACCCATTGGTATTTTAGCTTGTAATCATTTACCAAGTCAAACATAATACCGACCGCCTGGCGAAATCCGCCTAATGTAGTGATTTGAGAGCCGATATGGCTATGGAAGCCCAAAAAGTTCATTACTGTATCCTTAGTTAAGTCCTCAACTGTCCTGTCTAATTCGCCACTGTTAATGGCAAAGCCAAATTTGGAATCGTGTTGGCCCGTCTGGATGTACTTGTGGGTAGCTGCATCTACTCCTAAGGCAACTCTTAATAAAATTACAGGTCGATATTTTGCTGTGAGTACAAGTTGACGTAGTAACTCATATTCATGCCTATTATCAATTACAAAACAACCTACCTGAGCATATAGAGCCTGCTGCAGCTCATCTGCTGTCTTATTATTTCCGTGGAAATATATTCGCTCTACTGGGAAGCCTGCCTTTAAGGCTGTATATAGCTCTCCTCCAGACACTACGTCTAGATACAGGCCTTCCTCGTCGATAATTTGGCACATGGCGATAGAGAGGAAGGCTTTACCTGCATAAGCTACACGGTTTTCCCTACGCTTAAAGCTATTAATGTAGGTTCGACAGTTAGCCCTGATCAAGGCTTCGTCATAGCAAATTAAGGGCGTGCCGAATTCGCGAACTAGATTAAGGGTATCGCAATTGCCTATCTCAAGATGGCCTGTTGAATTAACCCTCGACGTGCCTGCCAACATTTTCTCGATATGGTGCTTATTCATGCCGCGTGCCCCCTCTGATAATTTATGTGTTTTACAGGTAGTGTTACGTGTTATGCTAGAAATAGGTGATGATATGTTTACACTTCGCAGGTTTATTAACGGGATCTTCCTCTCAACTATTACATTGGTGATTTCCCTCTGGATAACTGCATCTGCTTTTGACAAAAACTCCTATTACCTAGCGCAACTACTGCCCCTGTTTATGGCCATCTACATGCTATTAGCTTGGGTTATCTATCTGCGTCAGGATAATGTAATGAACGAAGCTATTCCTGAAGAGAGAGACCCTTTTGGGGAGGACTCATTATACACACTCCTTTGGTCAGCTTGTCTTTTGGCTTTCTTAGCAGCGATCCTGTATTGGTTCTTTCAAATCGGATCACAATTGCCTCCTCTTTGATTTAGCACAGTAAGAAGGACGACTCAATTCTGAGTCATCCTTCTTTTTTATTTTGCTAGCATGGCATTATACTCTTCAAGTTCTGGATCATTGCCTAATATATAGTGTCCTGGCCTGATTTCTACCCATTTCGGCTTATGAACGGAGTAATCGTGACTCAGCGGATCGTAGTAAATTGCTCTCTTTTTCTTCTCCTCAATTGGGTCGGGCACAGGTACCGCTGACAGTAATGAACGTGTGTAGGGATGGAGTGGATGTGCAAACAGTTCTTCTGTTTCTGCTAACTCCACAATCTTGCCCTTACTGATAACAGCAACCCTATCTGTGATAAAACGAACTACTGAGAGATCATGTGCAATAAACATATAGGTAAGGCCTTTGCTTTTCTGGAGTTCGGAAAGAAGGTTAATTACCTGAGCACGAATTGAAACATCCAAGGCCGAGATGGGTTCGTCGGCAATGATGAATTCAGGCTCCATAATTAAGGCGCGGGCTACTCCTATGCGTTGCCGCTGTCCACCAGAGAATTCGTGGGGAAAGCGTGAAGCAAACTCCGGTAACAGCCCCACCGCCGCTAAAGCCGCCTCGACCTTAGCCTTTCGTTCACCCTCATCCTTGTAGGCCTTAGTGTTATAAAGGCCCTCAGAAACGATGTAGTCTACCTTGGCGCGTTCGTTAAGGGAGGCCATGGGGTCTTGGAAGATCATTTGTATTTTTTGGGTAACTTCGTAGTCAAGCGCTTTGGGAATATCTCCATTAATCTTTCGTCCTTTAAACATTACGTCTCCGCCAGCTGTCCCATTGATGCGAACGATGGCTCGGCCAATGGTAGTCTTTCCTGAGCCGGACTCGCCAACCAAACCAAACGTCTCTCCCTTGAAAATATGAAAGCTGACATCATTAACGGCTACGAAGGGCTCCTTGGCCTTTACGTTAAATTCGACTCGCAGATTTTTGACGTCTATTAAGAGTTCTCTATTTGTAGTTTGGCTCATACGCTGTACCTCACAAACTTCTCACGCATGTGCTTGATGGTCTCTGGCGGGTCCATTTTGGGAGACCGTGGATCCAAAAGCCACGTTCTGGCATAGTGCGTGGGGCTAACCTGAAAGTATGGGGGACGCTCCACATAGTCAATCTTCAAAGCCTTAGGGTTGCGAGGAGCAAAGGCATCGCCTTTGATTTCGTTAAAGAGATTGGGCGGGGTGCCCTTGATTGAATATAACGGCTGACCCTTGATACCTAACTGTGGTAGCGAGGACAATAGTGCCCAGGTGTAGGGGTGTTGAGCGTTATAGAAAATATCTCCTGCTGTGCCATACTCAATAATGTCACCCGCGTACATGACAGCTACTTGATCGGCTACATTGGCCACAACACCTAGGTCGTGGGTGATATAGATTACTGTAAGATTATACTGCTCCTGTAACTTACGAATAAGCTCAAGAATTTGCGCCTGTATGGTGACGTCTAGTGCTGTAGTTGGCTCATCGCAGATGAGGATTTTGGGGTTACAGGCTATGGCGATAGCGATAACCACGCGCTGCCTCATGCCACCTGAAAACTCGTGAGGAAACTGACTGTAACGATCCTCTGGACTGCTAATGCCGACGTCTGTCAGAATTTCGATAGTTCGCTTTTTGGCCTCTGCAGCCTTGAGATGATGATGAAGTTCTACGACCTCCTGTATCTGCATGCCGATAGTACGCAGAGGATTCAAGGAGGTCATGGGGTCCTGAAATACCATGGCTATTTTTTTGCCCCGGATCGTAGACCATTGTTTGTCTCCCTTAAACTTAGCTATATCCTGCTCCTCAAACACTATGGAGCCGGATTCAACCCAGCCGTTAGTATCTAACATTCCAACAAAAGATTTAGTAAAGACTGACTTACCCGAGCCAGACTCCCCCACTATGGCTAGGGTTTGTCCTTCGTAAAGTTCTAATGAAGCACCACGGATGGCAGTTAAGACACGGCCTCTCAGACTAAACTTAATAACAACATCCTTAGCGGATAAAATAGATTGGACCATCCTCTCGCCTCCCTAAACGTGATTACGTGGGTCAGCCGCATCAGAGAAGGCGTTGCCCATAACGTAGAATGAAATGGTAATCAGTGATAGTACAACGGACGGGAAAATCAATTGATAACGCATGCTGGCAATCATCATGATTTGGCGGCCCTCATTGACTAGGTTACCGAGAGAGGGAGTGCTCAGGGGTAGACCAAGACCGATATAGGTCAGGAACACTTCTGAACCAATGGCGCCAGGTACAGCTAAGGCAAAGCGCAACATGATAACGGACACGAGATAGGGCAGTACGTTTCTGGTAATTATCCTTGTGCTAGGAGTACCTAGACAACGAGACGCTAGGTTATACTCTCGGTCGCGAATGATGACTACCTGCGTCCGCACAAAACGGGATACCGGTAACCACCCTGTAGCGCACATAGCAATTACCATAGTGCTGATGCTCGGGCGTAGCATATACGCAAAAAGAGTCATGATAATAGTAGTGGGGATGTTGTTTAGAACGTTGTATACTTCGGTAATTACTCGGTCAAGACTCCGGACATAACCCCAAACAGCCCCAACTATAACACCGATAACAATGTTCCACGTGGCCACCAGAAGCGCAATCATCAGCGATGTTCTCGTTCCACGCCAGATCCTAGCCCAAAGATCTTGGCCAATTGAATTGGTGCCAAACCAAAACTCTGAGGTAGGTTTAACATTGCGCAGTTGCCTGAAGGTTTCTTGACTAAGATTAATCTCATTAGGGTCCCTTTGCCCGGGCAGATAGGGTTGAACAAAGGTAAAAGACAATAACACTCCGAGAAGGATAAGAGCGAGAACGGCGGTCTTATTCTTTAGGAATACTTTAAGAGTTGACCCCCAGTAGGAGTAGTCAGAGTATCCCGTACGCTCGGATTCTGAGGCGTCATAATTAGCCAGCTCGAAAAGGGCCTGGTTTTCTAGAATTTCGATATTCTTCTTCGTAGTCACTACCTTGCCCCTCCTTTTTTATCAAGCTTAATACGCGGGTCGATTACGGCCATCAGAACGTCGCCCATAAACAGACCGAAAATGCCAATGGTAGAGTAAATAAGCACCAAGGCCTGTACAAGTGGGTTATCCTGGCGACTTATAGCATCTATCAGCAGACCGCCCATACCCGGAATAGAGTAGAGTGATTCTATGTAGAGAGAGCCGGCGATGGTCATTAGCAAAGATGTGGGCAGATACTGAGCCATAGGCACAAAGGCATTACGCAACACATGCTTAAACATAACGTCTGTGTTAGACAAACCCTTGGCCCGAGCCAGCTTGATGTAGTCCTTGTTCAGTTCATCCACCATAAATCGTCTGATCCACATGGCATAGCCCGCAATGCCTCCAAGGGACATACATATGGCGGGCAATATCCAACTGCTAGGTTTGTCTTTATTAAAGAGAATAGGAAGCTTAAACGCTTGGGTGGCGTACAGTTGAATAAATAGGAAGTAGACAGCAGCAGGAACCGCATTAATAAAGACGACATAGCCAGTACCAAGGCGATCAAACCATTTACCTTTTTCCCTAGCCTGAAATACCCCTAAACAGAGACCTAGGGATAGCGACATCAATAGGGCAGCAAAACCGAAATAAGCAGAATAAGGAATTTTAGGCCCGATTATCTCCGTAATCGGTATTTGTGGTCTAAAGATAATCGATGTTCCGAGATCCCCTCGGAATAAGTCCACATAGAAGTTCTTGAGCTGCATGTACCATGGTTCAAGTAGTCCCATGCTCTTTAATACCGCCTCCCTTTGCGAGGCGTCTAGTTTATCGTATCCGTCTCCGAAATACCCTTCTACAGGCAACAAACGCATAAGCAAAAAGACAACCGTAATTACTATCAACACAGTAATCAGCGACTGGCCGGCTCTCTTAAGGGTGTAGTTAAATAGGCTGCCTGAGTGCTTACTGGCGTGCACTGGCTTTGGCTGATGCTGTATTGGAGTTACAGGTATGCCCATAGTCATCCCCCGATCTTTTTTTGTGACCTAGGTGGAAAAGGACCGCCCTCAGGCGGTCCTCTCTACCGTCCTAGTTTATTGACCCCATCTTTTCAGTGCTGCATCTCTATCCTTTTGCCATTGGGTCTGAGCTTCGTAGAACTGAGTGGTGTTCATCGGTTTATCAAGAACAACCTGATACTTGAATTTAAGGTTAGAAACACCAAACGGTGCATATGCGGAGGTGAAGGGATGAAGCATAGATGCGATGTATCCGCCGCCACCAACGCGATAAGGAACAACAAAGGCATTCTCTATGAGATATGCTTCAGCCTGAGCGAAGAGCTCGTAACGTTTTTTAACGTTACGGACCTCGGCTTTTGCCGCAGCAATCAATTTTTCATAGGTACCATCGTAACCGGCAGACACATTAAGTGGGCTATAAGTATTGCTGGGCAGGAATGGATCGGTGTAGGTTTGAGGATCTGCATAGTCAGGACCCCAGTTAACCTCTTGGATTGCGTAGTTTCCGGCGCGACGGGTGGCATCAAGGAAACCAGTAGCGGGGAAGCCTACAGGGATTACATCAATGAAACCCTTGCCGAGCAAGTTCTCAATCTGTTGCTCCATAACTTGCACGCGATTGGTCCAGTCAATAGAACCGGTGTTGAAAGGCATCATCATCTTAATGGGAAAAGTAACGCCTTGAGCACGGAGTTCAACTTGAGCCTTGTTCCTGAAGTCAAGCGCCAGGTTTCTGTTGTAGGAGTTGGTGGTAGAGATCTTGGCCAAAGCTGGGAGCTTGGTATAATCAAGACCGCCAACAGCCACGAAACCGGCAGGGGTAATTGTGTTTTGAATCTGACGCTCGGGGTTGTAGGGGTCGAGGGTCAGCATGGCCGCAACGCGATCGATACCGTGGAAGATAGCTTTGCGGAAGTTCAGGCTATTAACTGCCTTCTTCCAATTCTCAGGCTCGTATTGAGCCGGGAACTTAGCATCGAAGTTAAACGCATACCAGAAAGTAAAGGTGCTAGTTGGAGCTGGTCGCACCATTTCTTTGCGGGCAGGGTCTTGCATCCAACCATCAAGGACACTAATTGGGATACTAGCAGCGGTAATCTCGCCACGGAAGAACAGTTCGGGAGCAAGCTGCGAAGCTTCTCTATTGAACTTATAGGTCAGCTTATTGATGTACACAGTGTTTGCATCCCAATAATGTGTGTTTTTTACATATTCACGAACATTCTGGGGTTCAAAGTTCTTGAGAATGTATGCGCCATTATTGAGCAGGGTCTTATGGTCGGTACCAAATCTGGTGCCTGTTTCGGCAAGGAACTTGCCATTAGCAGGTAGGAAACATACGTATGTAAGCATGCTCATAAAGTATGGTGCAGGGGCTTTTAAGGTATACTCCACTGTGTACTTATCGACAGCCTTAACGCCAACAGTGGAGAAGTCAGTGGTCTTGCCGTCAAAATACTCTTGAGCCCCTTTGATAACACCATAGGCGATGTTAGCTGTTCTGGAGGCGTTTTCCTTGGTAAGGACGTACTTCAGGGCATCGACAAAGTCTTGAGCCCCTACTTCAGCGTATACCTTATTATCAAAGGTCATCCAGTTTACGCCTTGACGAATGTTAAACGTGTAAACGAGACCATCATTGGAAATCTTCCATGACTTAGCTAGTGAGGGGTACAGAACACCGAGGTGATTGTATTCCACCAAACCGTCAACGGTATTGGCTGCAACTACTTGCTCGGCAGATGTAGCGGTAACTAAATAGTTCATGTGAGTGAGCTCACCGGAATAGACTGTGGTGAAGTCGCCGGACTTCTGAGCGGTGGGAACGGGGTCAGGAGTATGGGTGATAACTACTGTGTTAGTTGCATCTACCCAGTCTACCTGTGCTCCCATGGTCTCGGCAACAAAACGGAGGGGTACCATGGTTCTACCGCTAATAATAACGGGGCCTACATCGAGCTTCACTTCTTCACCAGTGATCCAGGCTCTGGTGCTGCCAGGTTGAAGCAGTACAAACATCGGGCCCTTGTAACCTGCTACGGTGTTGGTCTTTTCATCCCATTCAACAGTGCTCCCCAGGGCTTCAAATATTACTCTAAAAGGCACTAGGGTCCGGCCATTTTGTATTACAGGCGACACATCAGAAACGAGAGTTTTACCGTTGAGTACCATCTTAATGGGAACCGTAGATGCCTTAACAGGCAACGCGGGACTAATGGTACCGATGAAAAGAGCAAACATTATGAAGAGAACTACGAGCTTTTTAAGCAATACAATCCCTCCTAAATTTATTAATAGCTATTCTTGTTCTGCTTGTAGAACTTTGGACTAGTAGCCACCTCCTTTTGTTTCATAAGGAAAAGTTGTGCTTTATATTTGTGCCCTTTACGAAACCCAATTTATAAATATTAACCGTACTGTTTAGGTTTTGCTACCCCCTAGTCGGTCTTACACATCACCTATATACAGCACAGTACGCATCTTTTCCTTTTTATTCTGATGTTTTAATACTATTTTTTTTCTCATGATTAAGCGTTTTATTTATAGATATAAATATCTAATATTTCACTCTAATTACCACTAGTCTAGTTAGCGTGGAACACCCCTCTTTGGAGAGGGGTGTTCCACGTATCTGCTATTCTATTTCTGGTTCTTTCTGTGCGACTCTGGCAATAGCTACTACTTGGTCTCCTTCATCAAGCCTGATTATGGTAACGCCTTGGGTAGAGCGTCCTAGTCGAGAAATACTCTTAATATCCATACGAATAATTATACCCTGCTCTGTAATTACCATCAGGTCATCATCTGTGCTTACCGCGCGCAGGCAGACTACATTGCCGTTACGCACAGACCTCTTGATGGTCTGAATGCCCTTGCCCCCGCGGGTCTGTTTGCGGTACTCTTCAATGGCTGTACGCTTACCAAAGCCATGTTGCGTAACTACCAGTATGTCTATGCCTTCTCTAACAATATCCATACCAATAACAAAGTCTTCTTCTTCTAGATCAATGCCTTTGACTCCTTGCGTTGCGCGCCCCATGACGCGTACGTCTTTTTCATCAAAACGTATGAACATGCCGGTGTGTGTACCAAGAACAACGTTTTGCTTCCCATCTGTTAGGCGCACGCCAATTAGTTCATCACCATCTCGCAGCGCTATGCCTATAAGACCATTACTACGGATGGAAGCATATTCTGAGAGTGATGTTTTCTTAACCATGCCTGCTCTTGTGGTCATGAATAGATAACTGCCGCCTGTGAAATCCCTGATTGGTATCACAGCATTTACTTTTTCGTCTGCTTCGAGAGAGATTAAGTTTACTACTGCTAGACCGCGCGCTTGCCGACTGGCCTCTGGTATTTCATGCACCTTAATGCGATAGACGCGTCCCTTATTAGTAAAGAAGCAAATGTAGTGATGGGTAGTTGTTATAAATAGATGCTCTACGAAATCCTCTTCACGCGTACCCATAGCTGTAATGCCCCTGCCCCCACGACGTTGGCTTCGGTATGTGTCAAGTGGGAGACGCTTAATAGAGCCCTGGTGGGTGAGGGTTATGACAACATCCTCTTCTGCAATAAGGTCTTCTGCGGTTACATCACCTACAGCGTTTACGATTTCTGTGCGTCGGTCATCACCAAACTTCGCCTTGACCGCGTTAATTTCGTCTCTAATTATCTGTAAGAGCAACGGCACGTTATTAAGAATCTCTTTGAGGTGCGCTATGGCCTTAATAACCTCGAGATATTCGGCTTCTATTTTATCCCTTTCAAGACCTGTAAGGCGCCTTAAGCGCATGTCTAGGATAGCCTGCGCTTGTTTATCAGACAGACCAAAACGGCTCATTAATCCGTTTCTAGCTGTCTCATCATCTCTAGAAGCGCGAATTAAAGCAATGATTTCGTCAATGTGGTCTAGAGCAATACGCAAGCCTTCGAGAATATGAGCTCTAGCCTCAGCTTTGGCTAGGTCAAACTTTGTCCTACGAGTGACTACATCTTTTTGATGCTCTATATAGTAATAAAGCATTTGCTTCAGCGTCAATGTCTGAGGCTGCCCGTCTACAAGAGAGAGCATATTCATGCCAAACGATACTTCCATCTGGCTGTGCTTGTAAAGCTGATTGAGAATAACGTTGGCATTGGTGTCCCGTCGTAGCTCGATTACTACCCGAGTACCATCCCGGTCACTTTCGTCGCGTAGATCTGTAATGCCATCAATCTGCTTATTCCTTACTAGTTCTGCTATGCGCTCAATCATCTTGGCCTTGTTAACCTGGTAGGGGAGCTCGTTGACTATGATTCGCATCTTGCCATTGTTCATCTTTTCAATGCGAGTCTTAGAACGGATACGCATGGTACCCCGGCCGGTTTCATAGGCCTGAGTAAAACCCTCACGCCCTAGTATCATAGCGCCTGTAGGAAAGTCGGGACCTTTAATTTTCTGCATTAAATCTGCCACTGTAATATCAGGGTTGTCTATCAACATATTGACGCCGTCAATCAACTCTACTAAGTTATGTGGTGGTATATTGGACGCCATACCTACAGCTATACCACTAGTACCATTGGCTAATAAAGTTGGAAATCTAGAGGGGAGAACCAACGGTTGTTCTAATGAATCGTCAAAGTTAGGGCCCATATCTACAGTTTTCTTATCAAGATCTAGAAGCATTTCCATAGACAAGTGTGCTAGTCTAGCCTCGGTATAACGCATAGCGGCTGCTGAGTCACCATCAGGAGACCCAAAGTTGCCATGTCCGTCGATTAGTGGATAACGAGAAGAGAAGGTTTGCACCATCCGCACCATGGTATCATAAACAACCACGTCGCCATGAGGATGATACTTACCCAGTACTTCACCCACTATACGGGCACTCTTCTTATAGGGTTTATCTGGTGTAAACCCCATCTCATACATAGCGTAGAGAATCCGCCGATGGGCGGGCTTAAGTCCATCACGGACATCTGGCAGGGCACGAGAGACAATTACGCTCATAGCGTAATTGATGTAGGACTTCTTCATTTCCTCTTCAATCTTGATCTGTTCTATTTTACCGTGCGTATATTCCATTTGGTCCTACCTCCTCCCTATACATCTAGATTAGTTACTTGCCGTGCATGTCGCTCAATAAAGTCGCGGCGAGGCTCTACCTTGTCACCCATGAGAATCGTAAATATCTCATCGGCTGCCATAGTGTCTTCTAGCTTCACTTGCATCAGGATTCGATTCTGGGGATTCATGGTTGTATCCCATAATTGATCCGGGTTCATTTCTCCAAGGCCTTTGTAGCGTTGAATATTCACTCCGGCTCCGCGTCCTACATCCTTTAAAACCTTCTCAAGCTCTTCGTCATTATATGCATACCGCTCTGTTTTACCCTTCTTTACTAGGTAGAGAGGGGGTTGAGCAATGTAAAGATAACCTGCCGCTACAAGCGGCTGCATGTATCTAAAGAAGAACGTCAAGAGCAGGGTCCTAATATGTGAACCATCAATGTCTGCATCTGCCATGAGAATAACTTTATGATACCTAGCCTTACCGAGGTCAAAGTCTTCGGCAATGCTGGTACCTAAGGCAGTAATTATCATGCGGATTTCCTCGTGGTTCAGAATCTTATCTAAGCGGGCTTTTTCCACGTTAAGAGGCTTACCACCCAGGGGCAAAATAGCCTGGTACTTACGGTCCCTCCCTTGTTTGGCTGAACCTGCTGCAGAGTCACCCTCTACTAAGTACAGCTCGCATAGTGTAGGATCTGTAACTGAACAGTCCGAAAGCTTGCCTGGTAGGGGAGTGATATCTAGAGCGCTTTTGCGGCGAGTTAACTCACGTGCACGACGCGCTGCTTCGCGCGCTTGTGAAGCAAGTACAGCCTTTTCGAGTATCTTTTTAGCTACAGAGGGGTTTTGCTCAAGGAATGTCGACAGACCTTCGCCGACTATCGAGTCTACTATACCTCGTAGGTCCGAGTTACCTAATTTTGTTTTGGTTTGTCCTTCAAACTGGGGATGTAATAAACGAACGTTAATAATCGCAGTTAAACCTTCGCGGATATCATCACCGCTCAGATTGTTATCTTTTTCTTTAATTATATTAGCTTTGCGGGCGTAATCATTAAGTCCACGCGTCAAAGCAATTTTAAAACCGGCCTCGTGCGTTCCGCCTTCTGCGGTGTGAATATTATTAGCATAAGAATAAATATTTTCAGCATAGCTATCATTGTATTGCATAGCTATTTCTACCTGAGAATCCTCTCGCTCTGCTGTAAAATAAATTGGTTCTTTATGCAATGCGTCTTTATTCTTGTTAAGGTACAATACGAATGACTTTATACCACCGTCGTAGTGGAAGATATCTTCCTGCTTTGTACGGTGGTCTTTTAGTACTATTTGCAGTCCACGCATGAGAAAGGCTAACTCGCGTAAGCGGATGATTAACGTCTCATACGAAAAATCGGTTTCTTCAAATATCTGCGTATCTGGTTTAAAGTGCACGAACGTACCTGTAAGACTGCTGTCTTCTAGTCGAACCAGCTCGGTAGTTGGCACCCCACGCTCATACCGCTGTTGGTAATGCCCGCCCTCACGTTGAATGTCAAGGAGAAGCCATTCTGATAAAGCATTGACTACGCTGGCCCCAACACCATGAAGACCTCCTGAAACCTTATAACCACTACCGCCAAATTTTCCTCCGGCGTGCAAAACTGTATATGCTGTCTCTGCAGCTGACCTTCCTGTTTGAGCCTGAATGCCAACAGGAATACCGCGTCCGTCATCACGCACGCTAACACTGCCATCTTCGTAGACGTCAATGTCAACACGATCACAATAGCCAGCTAAGGCCTCGTCGACTGCATTATCGACTATTTCCCATACTAGATGGTGTAATCCTTTAGCACTGGTAGATCCAATATACATACTTGGTCGGCGACGAACGGCCTCTAATCCTTCTAGTACCTGAATTTGTGACTCATCGTAACCGCCATTTCCTTTCAGTGTTGTCATTATTTCACCGTCCCTAATCTAATGCCTACTCTTAATAATAGCAAATTTATACAATAATTGCGAGCGACAAAGAAAGATAAATCTCTCTCAAAGTTCTTCAATACTGAAAATCAGTGAAAACCAGCGTTTACGTAGCGTCGCACAAGCGATAGGACTTAGGTAAACGCGATCGTTAACTATAATAAAGGACTTCACGTGAGTAATATCTGTAGCCGAAAAAATAAATCCTTCCTCACGTGAAACCTGAAGAAACTCACGGGTTGCAGTAGCATCAGATGTAATGGAATCGAAAATCCCTACTACTTCTTTAAAAGGAATTATGACATCACCGCCAATATGCAGGTACATTACATCACCTTACCTTGTTCAATGCGAATTACCTGATAATTACCTTTTACATGGATAGGACTTAGGTCAACTAGCTCTGTACCGGTAATAATTGCTTGCACATCTCGGCTAAGAACTTCTATTAACGCCGCCCGTCTATTAGCGTCTAGCTCTGACAAAACATCATCTAAAAGCAATACTGGGTACTCTCCCCTGATATATCGCATATAGGCTAACTCAGCAAGCTTCAAAGCGAGAGCTGCTGTGCGTTGTTGTCCTTGGGAGGCATAGTCCGTGGCTGGGAGGGAGTTAATAGAAAACCTCAGGTCATCCCGATGCGGACCACATAAAGTAATACCACGTTTAATTTCTTGGGTCAGTAATCGGCTCAATTGCTCATGTGTCGCTTGATTTGTACCCTCTAACACTAATGAGGGAATGTACTCCACTAATAAGCTCTCTTTGCCCTGATTAATCTGAGTAGCGAGGCGTGCAAACTCTTCTCTTAAGACAGAAACGGCTCGATGCCTTCTTCCGCTAATTTTCAGGGCCAGATCGATGAATTGCTCTGTCCAAGGTTCCAGATCTAATGTTTTTAGCCGCCCCAACTGTATGGCCTTAAGGCACTCATTACGCTGCGCTAGGACGCGAGAGTACTGCTGTAAAAGTCCAAAATAGACCTTATCAACTTGACTAAGCAACACGTCTAGAAATCTTCGTCTACCACTAGGTGAGCCTTTAACTAAATCTAAATCTTCTGGAGCAAACAGTACTACATTTAAAACGCCGATAAGCTCACTAATTCTGGTCACAGGGACACTAGATATTTTAGCAGCCTTTCTCTTTTGTGAAAGAGAATAACCCAGCTCTACAGTAGTATTTACTCGTGCATCATGTAGACGACAAGATAGGTAAAAAAAATCACTGTTAGTACGCACTAACTCCTTCTCGCTGACCATACGGTGTGATTTTGTCGTAGCTAAAAGATACAGGGCTTCGAGCATGTTCGTTTTGCCTTCACCATTAGCTCCTACTACGAAGTTCAAAGAGCGCGAAAAAGAGACCCTTTGATTTTTGTAATTCCGATAATCCTTAAGGGTGAGCTCTTCAACCCACATAACTAATGAACAGTAAGTTTTCGGCCATTGATGATAACGACATCTCCAGAGCGCAGTTTTCTGCCTCTACGATTCTCTGATTCGCCATTTACCAAAATAGGGTTATTTACCAGGTAAATCTTAGCTTCTCCACCAGACTGAATAATACTATTCATTTTTAAAAACTGACCTAAGGTAATATATTCTGCCATATGTCAACCTCCTTATGACAGCCTTACAGGCATAGCTAAACTCCAATATTTATCCTCTTGTGCTGCATTTTTCCCTACACAGGGACCTAAGGTTCCAGTAAAGCTTAGCTTGATGTCACCTGTTTCCACGGATTTAAGGACATCAATTAACACACGAATATTAAAGAGAATTTCTAAAGATTCCCCTTGCATGTCTACTGCCCATTCTTCATAGTGTGTGCCATGTTCTGCCGATTGGGCACGTATCTTAAGCAGACCATCACTAAAATATAACCGAACAGTCCCAGCTAAACCGTCCTTGGCGACAACAGCGGCGCGTTCCAAGGCGTCCAGTAAGGCTTTTGGTTTTACCTCTACATGAGTAGTAAATTTAGTAGGTAGATATTGGTCAACGTTAATATAATTTCCTTCGAGGAGCTTAGATATAATAGTAGTATCGTTTATTTTAACAAGAATGTAGTTTCTTCCTACCGTTACCTCGGCTGTTCCTTCATTGTCAGTCAGTAGACGGGCCATTTCATTGACTGCGCGGCCAGGCACTACTACCCTAAACCCATCGGGGCATTCGATTCCTATATCTTCTTTCCTTGAAGCCACCCTGAAGCCGTCTGCGGCAACCATGCGCAGACTATTATCACGGCATTCACATAACATACCTGTAAGGATGGGGCGCATATCATCTGTAGATATGGCGAAACTAACTTGTCTTAACATCGACTTTAGGAGAGATTGCGAAACTTTAAGCCGTGAGAAGTCTAATATATCCGGGAGTTCTGGGAAATAAGTAGGAGCCATACCTATTAGGTCTAATTCTGAAAAGCCGCTACGCAGTGAAAGCACTTGACGTCCTTCCTGAACAAAGAGATCAACTTCCTGTCCGGGAAAACGTCGCACTGCCTCACCTAAGAGTTTTCCGGGTATGACAATTGCACCTACTGTGATTACTTCAGCGCTAATTTGGCAGGCCATGGCAATTTCTAGATCGTTCGCCATGAGCGTGAGCGTACCATCTTCTGCGGTCAGTCTAATGCCGGCAGAAGCACCGCTCGTTTTTGAAGTCAAGATCCTTGTTACTGTTTGAGTGGCAAAAGTTAGATCATCTTTATTTACCGAAACTTTCATGAGATCCCTCCGTTCTAATCATGATCCTTTTACATATAATAATAAGATATAAAGTTCGTAGTCGCATTAGTAAGACCTGTGACTATGTGAATAAGGCCCTTTTGTGTATGGAAGGACAGGTTTATGCCTGCGGATAACTATGTTAATGGAGAGGGTAAAAAATACACATAGTATAACACAGCGTGTTTAAGGCATATTCATCCACAGTGGTTGTGGATGAATATGTGGACTATGTGGTCTTTATTTTTTCTTCTAATTCTCTCAATATAAGTGCAAAACCAGGCTCGCTAGCCAAGTCTTGCTGAATTTTATCGCACGCGTGCATAACCGTCGTGTGATCGCGTCCCCCAAACTCTTCACCAATGCGCGGCAGAGAAGCATCGGTGTGTTTTCTAACGAGATACATTGCTATTTGGCGAGGGAGAGAAATGTTGCGCGTGCGCTTTTTAGCGGTTAAATCGTCTACTTTTAGCCCAAAATGAGCCGCTACTACCCGTTGGATACCCTCAATAGACAGTACTTTTACCTTATCTTCGGGGTATAGACCTCTTAAGACCTCATCAATCAACTCGCGCGTAATGGCCCTTTTACTGAAGGAGGTGTAGGCCATAATTCGAATTAGAGCTCCTTCTAGTTCTCTGATATTACTGACAATCCGTCCGGCCAAATAGGCAGTAAGCTCTAATGGGATTTGAAAACGGTCTGCCGCCGCTTTTTGACGTAGGATAGCTACTCTAGTTTCAAAGTCCGGCGCTTGGATATCAGTTATAAGGCCCCATTCAAAACGCGAACGCAAGCGGTCTTCTAGGGTAGCTATTTCCTTAGGCGGGCGGTCACTCGAAATAATGATCTGTTTACTAGCACCGTGAAGAGCATTAAACGTATGGAAAAATTCCTCCTGAGTCTGTTCCTTGCCCGCTAGGAATTGAATGTCGTCGACTAGCAAGAGATCAATATTGCGGTAGCGCGCACGAAATTCCACGGTTTTACGCAGTTGTATGGAACTGATAAAATCATTGGTAAACTTCTCACATGAAATATAGAGAACTTTTAGGTGAGGGTATCTACTCAAAACAAAATGGCCGATGGCATGCATAAGATGTGTTTTTCCCAGGCCCACGCCACCGTAGATAAACAGCGGGTTGTAAGCTCTGGCAGGTGCTTCAGCTACAGCCAAGGACGCGGCATGCGCGAAGCGGTTGCTTTCCCCAATGACAAAGCTGTCGAACGTATATCGAGAATTGAGTTGTAAGAGATCTTCATGAGGCTTGTCTGAGTTTATAGGTACAGAAGCAGCAGAAGGCGGTTCACCATTAGATAAGATGAACTTCACTGCGATATCCCTATCAATAATAGAAGATAGAGCCTTTTGAACCGAAATAGTGTAGTTATTATCAAGCCAGTTACGGTTAAACTCTGTAGCGGCAACCACATACAGCGTATTGCCCGAAATAGATTGCGCCCGACAAGGCAGTAGCCAGGTCTCGTATTGATGCTTACTGAGTTGTCGCTCAAGGACTGCTAACGCAGCTAGCCATAGTTCTAATGCAGTATTAGGCATAATAGCCCCCCTAGAAAAGTATAGATAGTTTATTTCAACATGTGGATAGTCGAATCCTACCGAAACGTGTCGGAAGCCTATGTCTTTTTTGTGTCATTCTGTCCACACCGACCTGTGGATAGAGAATGCGGTTACAAATGAGGTTGATATATCTACATAGTAGGCAGAAACAAGTCATAATCCGACATAAAATTATCCACAGAGTTATCCACACCTGTGGAGAACGAGTGTATGGGGCGAAAATATGTGCGAGTAAATTATCCACACCGACATCCACAGTCAGAATTCGACATACTCAGTAAGACTACCATATAATACACAAGTTATCCACAGAGTTATCAACACCTGTGTATAATCGACAAACTTCGACATGGAATGTTCGGGAGATTTAGTGGAGGTAATCAAAAAGCAAAGATCAAAAATCCAATTTGGAGCCACCATGCGCCATGTGCCATGCGCCAGACACTCATAACAGACTGGCGTTGACCTCTCATACACACTTTGGTATAATGGCAAAGATAGCTTGCCAATTTTGTACTCTGAAGGGAGAGTGAATATATTGAAGCGTACATTCCAACCTAATAATCATAAGCGCAAGAAGGTCCACGGATTCCGTTTGCGCATGAGTACTGCTAACGGCAGAAAAGTTTTAGCGCGTAGGCGGCAAAAGGGAAGAAAGGTTCTATCTGCCTAAGGCCGCCTCGGTGGCCTTTTTGTACATTGCGGGCATTTAGCGGTGTATACCGGGTTATACTTGGTAATATTATACTAAACATTAGGTAGAAGGCTGGTGACGCCTGCATGCGTAAGTCGCACAGGCTGAAGCGTAAAGAGGACTTCGCTCATGTATATACGGCCGGCCGATCAGCGGCAGGGAGACTTTTGGTGCTTTATGCCCTACAGAGCGAGCAAGGTAAGGTGAAGATAGGATTTGCAGCAGGCCGTAAACTAGGGTCTGCTGTTACAAGGAATAGGGCTAAAAGAATGATGCGCGAGATAGCTCGTAGGCGCCTTCTTGATGTAGTGCCAGGGTACAGTTTAATCCTCATTGCAAGAGCAGGAGCCTTGAAGGCCACATTTATTGAACTCAACAAGGAATTGTCCTTCCTGCTTAGGAAGCTTAATCTGCTTTACCAGGGGTGAACAGCATGAAAGGGCTTATTCTAGGTCTTATTTTATCTTATCAGTGTTTTATCTCACCCCTTAAAGGTCCAACCTGTAGGTTTAGACCGACTTGTTCAGAATATGCCCATGAGGCAATAGAAAAGTATGGTGTTTTGTCCGGGGGATGGTTAGCACTAGGGAGAATCTTGCGTTGCCATCCTTGGGGTAAAGGTGGATACGACCCGGTTAAGTAGTTCCGGAGGAGGAGAAGTAATGAACTTAAACTTTCTTAACCCGTTATTAAAAGGGTTGCTCGACTCTCTGTATAACTTCTCAGGTAGTTATGGTGTAGCGGTAATACTTTTATCATTGTTCATAATGGTCATAACATTCCCGCTTAACCTCAAGCAGATGCAGTTTACCAAGACCATGCAGTTGCTTAAGCCAGAAACAGAGGAAATTAAGAAGAAATATAAGGGCGATAAGGACAAGATCAACCAAGCTACGGCAGAGCTATGGAAAAAATACAAGATCAACCCTGCCATGGGTTGTTTGCCGTTGTTAATTCAGTTCCCTGTCCTTATCGCTATGTTCAGCGTACTGCAGACTCCTGGTTTGTTTGACGCCGCACCCATGTTCTTGGGGCTCAATCTTAATCTACCCGGGACCGTCATGGAGAATGGCGTAGCAATTACCAGTACTATAGGGGCTTTACCTTGGGTGTATTGGATATTGCCGGTATTGTCGGTAGTAACCACATTCCTGCAATCTTATCAGATTACCCCTATGGATGATCCATCTCAGAGAATGATGTTGTATGTGATGCCTATTTTTATGGGTTATATTACAATTAGTTTTCCTACGGCACTAGCACTGTACTGGGTATCTAGAAACGTGTTTACTATAGGGCAACAATACGTGTTCACAACCTTCAAGACCCCACGTCTGGTAGAAGGGGAGGCTGACACTGGTGACAAGCGTGGAAAAGTCCGCTAAGACTGTAGATGAAGCTATAACTTTAGCGCTAGCGGAACTAGGGATAGCGCTTGAACAGGCAGAGGTTACTGTGCTCGACGAACCAACTAGGGGTTTTTTCGGATTTCTTGGAGGTAAGCCTGCTCGCGTTAAAGTAGTACGTAAGAGTTCTTCAGAAGATGTCGCTGTGGTATTTTTGGAGCAGCTAGTTAATAAAATGGGTGCGACTAGCGTCACTTGTGCAGTCAGCAAGGAGACAGATGAAGGCGTGCACATAGATGTAGTCGGAGGAAGTTCTGGTCTACTAATTGGCAAGAGGGGCCAGACATTAGATGCCATCCAACAATTGACGGCACTAATTTACTCACGCTCGGGTGGAACTAAGCGCCTCACGGTAGACGTTAACAACTATCGTGCTAAGCGTATTGAGTCGCTTGAGGAAATGTCTCTGAAGTTAGCAGAGAAGGCTAAACGTACTGGGCGCAGGGTTATACTAGAGCCAATGGGCGCGTTCGACAGAAGAGTAGTTCACATGGCCTTACAGCAAGATAGAGAAATTGTGACATATAGTGAGGGCGACGAGCCCTACCGCAAGGTTATTATTGCATTGCGATAAGAGATGACCATGAGCCCAGTAACCGAGGTTACTGGGCTCATGGTCTATGAAAAGGAGGAATCTCAAGTGTGGTCTCAGGAAGTGATTGCTGCGATTTCAACTCCACCGGGCGAGGGCGGCATCGCTATAGTTCGGCTTAGTGGAGATAAGGCGTGGGATGTAGCAGGGCGGGTATTTAGGAGCAGGAGACACAGTTTTGCTCCTAGGCCGTGGCGCGTCTTTCTAGGAGATATTTTGGATGGTAGGGGAGAGCGCATAGACGAGTGTCTATGTACATACTTTAAGGGTCCTAAATCCTTTACGGGAGAAGACGTAGTTGAATTTGGCATCCATGGGGGGGCCTTTGTGGCAGGGAGAGTACTAGAGAGTGTACTAGGTCATGGAGCCCGCCTAGCAGCTCCAGGGGAGTTTACCAAGCGGGCCTTCCTCAATGGACGCCTAGATTTGTCCCAGGCAGAGGCAGTGATTGATATCATCCGGTCCAACAGTGATATCGCACTGAGGAACGCGGGCCGCCATCTACAGGGACAGTTGAGTGGCGAGATAGGCGAAGCACGTAGTCTGCTACTGTCTATTATGGCGCAGATTGAAGCCAGCATTGATTTTCCGGAGCATGACGTACCATCTGTTACGTATGGGGAGATCTCTCATGCGCTAAATAAGACCGCAGCCCAGGTAGCAGGGCTTATAGATACAACGAGAGCAGGGCGTGTAGCCCGTGAGGGTTTGAAGGTAGTGCTAGTAGGTCGTCCTAACGTTGGCAAATCCTCACTGCTTAACCGTTTGGCTGGGCGGGATCGTGCCATAGTGGCTGATATAGCGGGCACTACGCGCGATACTGTTGAAGTCGAGCTTAACATTGAGGGGGTACTTATTTCCCTGGTGGATACAGCGGGGTTACGGGAGAGTATAGATGTTATTGAGTGCCTAGGTATAGCGCGTACACAGGCTGCAATAGAACAAGCAGATCTTCTATTGGTTCTTATTGATGGGACTGTAGAGCCCAATAAAGAAGATATGACACTATTACAAAGCACAGCGAAGCGTCGGCGCATTGTTCTGGTGACCAAGGAGGATTTACCTCAGCATGGACAGCTACTACCTACTGACGCTATTTATATCAGCGCCCTCACGTCTAGAGGTATTCCTGAGTTGAGGGCACGCTTAGCAGCTGTAGCCAGAGCTTCCATCGGACCAGAAAACTCGTTGTTAGTTACTAATCTTAGGCACGCTAGTCTATTGCATGATGCACTCCAGAAGATAGAGAGTGCTAGCAGTAGCGTGACAGAGCATTGGGATTTAGATGTTATAGCTATCGATGTTAGGGCTGCGTATGAGCGTTTGGGGGAAATAAGTGGGGATACTGTGTCTATGGATGTAGCTAATCAGATATTTTCTCAATTTTGCATTGGTAAGTGAGGTAGTATGTTTGTGGCAGGGGAATTTGACTGTGTTGTAATTGGAGCAGGCCATGCGGGTTGCGAAGCTGCATATGCTGCCGCGCGCATGGGCTGTTCTGTTGCGCTGCTGACACAAAGCCTAGATAGCGTAGCCTTAATGCCTTGTAACCCGGCGGTGGGTGGACCAGCTAAAGGGCATGTCGTGGTGGAGATTGATGCGCTAGGGGGTTTGATGGGATATGTCACAGATATGACGTATCTACAGATGCGCATGTTGAATACTGGCAAGGGGCCAGCTGTAAGGGCCCTTCGTGCACAGGCAGACAAAAAGAGGTACCAGTCGCTGATGAAGAGCATACTGGAGGCAACGCCTCGCATTTACCTATATCAGTCGATGGTAGCAGAAATAATCACCAAGGAAGGGCAAGTGACAGGGGTCCGCACGCATAATAACGCAATCTACTCAGCCCCTACAGTAGTGCTCACCACAGGAACGTATTTACACGGAAGAGTAATAATAGGAGACACGGCAATATCTAGTGGTCCAAATAGTCTCTTGCCCTCCTGCGGTCTATCAGAAAGCTTGCGGGAACTGGGGTTAGAGCTAGGGCGCTTTAAGACAGGGACTCCGCCCCGCGTGAATAGACGAAGCTTAGATTTTAGTAAGATGGAAATACAGCCTGGCGATGCCAATCCTAGTCGCTTTTCAGGGAGGAGCAATAGAGACAATGTACAACAGCTGCCGTGCTATCTTACCTATACAACCAAAGAGACACATCAGATAATACGAGATAATTTGCACAGATCGCCTCTTTATGGGGGGCTTATTGAAGGGACTGGGCCGCGCTATTGTCCCAGCATCGAGGATAAGGTGGTGCGCTTTGCGGATAAAGGCCGTCACCAGATCTTTTTGGAGCCAGAGGGGTATGATACGGATGAATTCTACGTACAAGGTTTTTCTACTAGCTTACCCGAGGATGTTCAGGTAGCTATGTTAAGGTCCATTCCTGGGCTAGAAAAGGCGGAGATAATGCGACCAGGGTATGCCATAGAATATGATTACGTAATTCCGACCCAACTGGCCCTGACGCTAGAGGCTAAGGCCTGTAGGGGGCTGTATAGCGCTGGCCAGATTAACGGCTCTTCTGGCTATGAGGAGGCTGCTGGGCAGGGGTTGGTGGCTGGCATAAATGCAGCCGCGAGAGTGTTGGGGCTCAAGCCATTTATTCTCAAAAGGTCGCAGGCTTACCTAGGCGTGCTTATCGACGATCTTGTGACTAAGGGGGCTCAGGAGCCCTATCGACTAATGACTTCTCGGGCAGAGCATCGATTGTTATTGCGGATCGACAACGCGCGGCAGCGCTTAGTGCCCTTAGGCGTAGAATACGGATTGCTATCGCCTGAAGAATTAGAACTATTACAGGCCGAAGAGGCGGCACTTGATGACTGGATGCGCTTGCTTGAAACGTGGTCCGTCGCGTCCAGTTGGGTAGCAAACGAGGTTTTAGTGAGAGCGGGTACAACAGAGCTTACGCAAGCAGTCAGTGCAGCGGCTCTTTTGCGCCGTCCCGAAGTCCGATTTTCAGATCTGAAAGGACTTGTGCCTGAACTAGGCGCCATCCCGGATCAAGTAGCCACGCGTTTAGAAATAGAGGTAAAGTACGCCGGTTATATAGCGAAACAGCGAGAGCTGGTAGCTAAGTTTGAGCGTATGGAGGATAGGGTTATTCCAAGGACAATAGATTATGGAGCTATCAGGGGTCTATCTAACGAGTCTCGGGAGAAGCTGAGCAAACTAAAGCCAGAATCAGTGGGTCAAGCCTCCCGTATTAGCGGAGTTTCACCGGCGGATATTTCGGTGCTGCTAGTATATCTGGAGGGAAGGTGATATTTTTGCCACAGGAATATTTACTACGGGAGGCGGCGGCCTTAGGTGTGAATCTATCCCCTCAGCAGATGGAACAGTTCTTGACTTATATGGAGATGCTACTAGAATATAACCAGCGCGTGAATCTGACTTCTATTAAGGAGCGTCCAGAGGTAGTACGAAAACACTTTTTAGATAGCTTGTCCGTGGTAAAGGCCGTGAATATACGCGGACGGGGGATTGATGTCGGTACGGGCGCGGGGTTTCCTGGTTTACCTTTAGCTATTGCGTTTGCCAATTTGGAGATGGTTTTGCTGGATAGTCTAGACAAGCGGGTAAGGTTTCTAAAAGAAGTAATTACAGCTTTAGGGATAGCAGACCGCGTGCAGGCAATTCACTCTCGTGTTGAGGACGTGGGTCATCTTAGCACGCATAGAGAGCGCTACGATATTGTCCTGTCGCGTGCGGTAGCGCGTCTGAATCTTTTGGCCGAATTTTGCTTGCCCTTGGCACGTGTGGGGGGGCGCTTTATTGCTATGAAGGGACCTTCAGCACATGAGGAAATAGAGGAAGCAAGGCCAGCTGCCAAGTTGCTGGGCGGTGGTGAGGTAGAGTGCGTAGAGTGGACGCTGCCAGGGATTGTCCAAGAGGCGCGGATTCTAGTTTCTATATCCAAGGTAAGGAGCACGCCAAGTCAGTACCCCCGCAAGGCGGGTATCCCTGCAAAAAAACCGTTGGTATAGAGGAAGGAAGCGCGATAGTTTAGTAGAAAGAATTAGAGTGTTTAGTCCACAGGAGAGGAGCGAGGTAATGGTGAGATGGTTTGGTGGTAGTGCCTCCGACCAGATCCTGCAGATCAATGTAAATGACATCAAGCCCAATCCGTATCAGCCCCGCAAGACCTTTACAGTTGAGAAAATCCAAGAATTAAGTGAGTCTATTAAGGAAGTAGGTATTATCCAGCCGTTAGTGGTGCGCAAAATGGGTAGTAACTATGAGTTAGTGGCGGGAGAACGGCGCCTACGCGCGGCCATGGCAGCAGGTCTCACAACGGTCCCCGTAGTTGTGAAGCAATATACGGACCGAGAAGTAGCTCAGGCCACGCTCATAGAAAACATTCAGCGTGAGGATCTCAATGTATTGGAAGAGGCCAAGGCTTACGACCAATTGCTCATAGATTTTCGTTTTACACAGGAGGAGCTGGCTAAGCGCATGGGGCTTAGCCAGTCCACTATCGCCAACAAGCGTAGGCTGCTTAAACTCCCAGAAGAAGTACAGGACATGTTGTTGGCAGGTAGCCTAAATGAGCGCCAAGCCCGTGCCTTGTTGAAACTAGATAGCCATGAGGCGCAAGCGTTAGTAGCGCGCCAGGTAGTCGAAGAGGACCTGACCGTTAAGCAAGTTGAGGACGCCGTGGAGCGCTTTGTGAGCGGAGAGAGTGTGGAAGACGCCATGGCGGCCGCCTCTGCGAAACCAATCCGCAAATTATTAGTACGCGATGTTCGCATATTCATCAATTCAGTGCGACACGCTATCCAACTGATGAAGCAAAGTGGAGTGCAGGCGCAAGTTGAAGAAAGGGATAGCGACGACTTCTATGAGGTAGTTGTACGTATACCGAAACGGAAGTAGGGGGCACAGCAGCCCAATGTCATTTAGATAAGCTCAAGGATAAGTCAGGGAACAAACCTGGAATCCGAAACGGCATGGGGAATAAACCTGTGCCGTTTGTTTTTTGGTGCAAACCAGGGAAAAGCGTACAGCAAACAAAGCGGATACAACATCCGCTTAAATGGTCATATAAGACGAATTATGCTACTCTGTAGACGAAGCTAACTGCTGATCTATAGCGTATTTTGCGCGTATTCTGCTGCCCTGGGCGAAGGGGTCGAATCGGCAAAATGTTTTTGCGAATCAGAGCTTCAACATCGAGCAAGGATCCATCGTCCCGAGGACGCAAGAAATGTCTACAAACGTGAACGGCAACCGTAAAGTTGACTTGGTAGAGGTGCTGTTTATCGACTTGCGAGATGACGACGTGAGAGGTCATCATTTCAGCGAAATTGTACAAGATCATTCTTGCGAAAATCTCTTGGATGATGGATTCTTGTCTCTTTGCGTGAAAATTCGTCAGGCCAACAGTGTACTTTAATGCCCGGAAAGAAGTTTCAATTCCCCATCGCATGGTGTAAATTGACTTAATTTCATCGGGTGGAAAATCAGAGGCAGAAAGATTCGTAATAACAGTTTCATACGTGCCATTAGGCAGGATGAAACGAACAACCCGAAAGGAAATTGGATAAAACAAGTTCTCATGCAAGTCCAGAAAATCAAAGGTAGACGTAGAAGGTATGATCCTGTATATCTCGGGATGAGCCTTGACCTCTTTGGTTTGCTTTTTGGTGAGTGTCAGATTAACGTCCCGATCAAACTCTCCGCCAGCAGGTAGACGCAAGCCCGAAAGAATCCCATTGGAATCCAAGTCCTTTACCCGTATGACATAGTTCCAGCCCTTGCGCTCCAGATGCGCGAAATTGTTGTAGCTTTCATACCCTCTATCAGCCACCACAATGGTTTTGCCCTTGATGGGAGAACGGTCAACCATAGTAGCCAGCGCCCTCCCCTCGTTGCACAATCTTCGTGGCTGAACAATAGCGTCCACGTAGAGTCTGTTGCACAAATCATAGGCGGCGTTCAAATGCAGAAGGTTAAAGCCTTTCATGTCCGGTTGGTTTTGGGCAAGATCTTATTCCTCTGTTGGACAAAAGCAGAAGAAGTTGCGGTGCTAACGTCGTAACCCTGAGATTCCAAGAGTTCCTTATACAGGCTGTTTCCCCCCATAGAGATCAGGAGTTGCATAACAGTTTCAAAGGGCAGCTTTTTCTTTCGGGTAAAATCCTTTCCAGGGTGTTTAACATAAGGTGTTGGTGCGGCAGCCATTTCTCGTATGAGAGATGTAAGTATTTCTTTTAGCGAACAGGCGTACACATTCATTAGCGAAACCTCCTTTTTTCAAGGGGCTTCGCCGCATATTTGCATTCATTTGTCAAGTATTTTTTGTATTTCGCCAGAAAAATTTCGCACGAAAAAAAGAGCAGGCTATCTTTTCGATAACCTGCTCTCACACTTGATTTTGACTAAGTGTGTTAACTTAATGACATTGCACAGTAGCCCCCTCTTTTTTGTGATCACCTAGGATAATTAGTTATCGCGAGAAGCTTTGGTTTCTTTCCGCGCTAGGCAGGAAGCTGTTGAGTAAGGGCGAAACTTAAGGGATGAGGTGAATGACATGTCCGCAAAAGTGTTGGCCATAGCAAATCAAAAAGGTGGAGTAGGCAAGACTACTACAGCGGTAAATCTTGGCGCGTGTCTTGCAGATTTGGGAAAGAATGTGCTCGTGGTAGATATCGACCCACAGGGTAACACCACCTCGGGTTTGGGTATTAACCGATATAGACTAAAGAAGTGTATATATAACGTGCTAATTGACGGTGTACCCATCGAAGCAGTGATATTGCCGACTAGCATTTCACGCCTAGAGCTAGTTCCAGCAACCATTCAGTTAGCAGGGGCGGAAATAGAGCTAGTTTTAGCCATGCAACGCGAAATCAAGCTAAAGGAGGCCTTTGCGCCTATATTACTTAGTTATGATTATATACTCATAGACTGTCCGCCTTCGCTAGGTCTGCTGACCTTAAACGCGCTTACTGCATCGACCGGGGTTTTGATCCCAATACAGTGTGAATACTACGCTTTAGAAGGCCTCAGTCAGCTTATGAACACAATTACGTTGGTGCAAAGACACCTAAACCCTAAGCTGCAAATTGCAGGTGCGGTGTTAACTATGTTTGACTCGCGGACTAACCTTGCTTCTCAGGTTGTAGAGGAGGTAAAGGCCTATTTTAAGGATAGGGTATTTGCAACGATTATTCCTCGTAACGTTAGATTAAGTGAGGCCCCTAGCCATGGGCAGCCAATCATTACCTATGACCCCAAGTCGAAAGGCTCTGAGGTCTATATGGAATTAGCACGAGAGGTGATAGCGCGTGACTAAACAGCGTTTAGGGAGAGGTCTGCAGGCGTTAATTACAGATATGTCCCCATCCACAGGAGATGAAGTGCAGAATATTGGAGTGGACGCTTTAGTACCTAATCCATATCAGCCTCGCCGTAACTTCACTGAAGAGAGCTTAACGGAGTTAGCGGAGTCGATCAGGCAGCACGGCGTCATTCAGCCAGTAATTGTTAGGCAAAGAGGGGATCGTTTCGAGCTGGTGGTGGGAGAGAGGCGGCTACGGGCGGCGCGCCTCGCTGGCCTGAAGGTAATACCGGTTTTTGTAAGGGACATGTCAGACGTGGAGTTGATGGAAGTCGCCATCATTGAGAACCTGCAGAGAGAAGATCTCAACGCCATAGAAGAGGCAACTGCCATTAAGCAGTTGCAGGAGAGCTTGGGCTACACCCAAGAAAGGTTGGCTCAACGCCTTGGCAAGAGTCGTCCGTATATAGCGAACTCCATTCGTCTGTTGGGCCTACCGAAGGCAGCTCTCGAATATGTTTCACGTGGAACACTCACTGCGGGCCATGGGCGGGCAATTTTGGCAGTTTCGGAGAACATGCGAGAGGCCCTTGCTCAGCGTATTGTAGACCAGTCTCTCTCGGTGCGTCAGGCTGAAGAACTAGCACAAGCTTATGGGGCAAGTGTTTCACGTGAAACCAGGCCTAAGAAATCTCTGCCGCAACAGTCATTAGAGATTAGGGAGGTAGAACGAAGGTTGCAAGAGGCGTTGCAAGCGAAGGTGCAAATTAGAGGTCAGGGCCAGCGCGGTATTATAGAAATAGCCTACTTCAATTCGGAAGAACTAGAGAGGTTGCTAGAGGTTTTAGCAAGAGGCACGCGGTAGGGGATATGAAAGACACCAATTTGAGAATTTATCTCGACAACGCGGCTACCACCTGGCCCAAGCCTCCCGCAGTAGCCACGGCAATAAATGATTTTATCACCCAGGGTGCCGCAAATCCTGGGCGAGGAGGGCATGGGCTATCTCTCGCCACAGGAAGAATGGTGTTTGACTGCCGCAAAAAGTTAGGTAGACTGTTCAATGTTCAAGACGAGAGCAGGGTTATCTTTACCAGTAATGCAACCCAAGCTCTGAATATGGCGGTGTTTGGCACCCTCTCTCCAGGCGATCATTGCATTACTACCTCCATGGAGCATAATGCGGTATCTCGCCCGCTGCATTACTTGCAGGGAAAGGGCGTAGAAGTGACAGTAATACCCTGTAATAGCCAGGGAGAGCTCTCTTTAGGCCGATTGCAGGCTGCGTTTCAGGCTAATACTCGCCTAGTAGCCCTGACCCATGCCTCGAATGTTTGTGGCACGCTATTGCCTGTGCAAGAAGCATGTTCTCTCGCCCGACAGCATGGGGCCCTAACTTTGCTGGATGCCGCACAAACGGCCGGAGTATATCCTCTGGATGCAGAGCTGTTGGGGGTAGATCTTTTAGCTGTGCCAGGGCACAAGTCGTTGCTGGGCCCTACAGGTACAGGAGCACTCTATATAGGACCCCGGACTGAATTGCGCCCCAGTATCTACGGGGGCACAGGCAGCTTTTCGGAATTGCTTGAGATGCCCGATGTATTACCGGACAGATTTGAAAGCGGAACATTAAATACGGTAGGCATAGCTGGCTTGTCTAGCGCCTTAGATTACATCGAGATTGCTGGTCTGACTCATATCCGTACACATGAGACGGCACTAGCGAAGCTTGCTTGGAGAGGGCTTCAGGCAATTGGTGGCATCAAGGTTTATGGGACAGGAGACGGGGCGCCTATTGTGGCCTTCAATGTCGGTGAAATCGGATCTACCGAAGTAGCCTATATACTGGATGCCAGTTTCAATATTGCTACACGGGCGGGGCTTCATTGTGCTCCCTGGGCCCATCAAACCCTAGGCACCTATGCCCAAGGCGTCGTGCGTGTAAGTCCAGGTGTGTTTACGACCATTAAGGAAATTGATACGTTCTTAGAAGCAGTAGAAGCTATAAAACAGGAGATGACATAGTGTTAGGGACGATAGTAAATTCTGCAGCCATCGTGGTGGGTGGTGTTTTAGGGGCCCTTTTCCAAGGAATAATTAAGGAAAAGGCCAAGGAAACTGTAATGGCTGGTCTGGGATTAGCTGTGGTGCTGATTGGTTTGACTATGGCCCTACAGACAGGTAACCCCTTGATTGTGATCGGGAGCTTAGTGTTGGGTGGCTTGGTGGGAGAATGGATAGACATTGAAGCTAAGCTCCTCCGTATGGCAAAGAAAATAGAGAGCCGTTTCGTTAAGGGTGAAAGTCGCTTGGCGCAGGCGTTTGTGACTACGAGCCTTGTCTACTGCGTAGGTGCTATGGCGGTGACTGGTAGCCTAGAGAGTGGGATATCCGGCGCACACGGGATCCTTTTTGCGAAAGCCATGTTAGATGGTGTCTCGGCCGTGGTGTTTGCCTCGACGCTGGGAATAGGGGTGGTGTTGTCTAGCATTCCCGTACTTCTCTACCAAGGCACGATTACTCTGCTTGCAGCGTGGATATCTCAGTGGCTAAGCCAAACTCCGTCCGCTCTCATAGAGATGTCCGCAACCGGAGGCTTACTTATAGTCGCTATAGGACTCAACATCTTGAATATTAGACAGCTACGTGTCGGCAACCTTCTTCCCTCACTCGTATTCGCTATTCTTCTAGCTCTCCTGATTTAGGGAGCTTTTTTTTCTTGCCCAGCATATATGTGGTTATGGGGTGATTATAATGCGTACACAGACTAGCATGACGCAAGAACTACAAAAAATGTTGCGAAATCAAAACTACATAGTGGGCCCGCTGGATGGAATTTTTGGGGGACTGACTCGGAGTGCTCTAATTAGTTACCAAAAGGACTCGGGGCGCCGCCCAACAGGCTTGGTGGATAGCGGTACGCTGCACGAACTCCGCCATAAGCCCCTAGCGCAGGTGAGTTTGCCGAAGGAACTATTACCTACACAGTCTGCGATTTGGGTAGAACTAGACAAAGCAAGGTTGACTCTATTCGTCGATGGTAAATATACAGGAGCCTTTCTTGTTGCTATAGGAAAGGCGTCTACACCTTCACCTTTTGGTCTGTGGAGAGTAGTAAACAAAGCCCTAAATCCTGGAGGTGACTTTGGAGCCCGGTGGCTAGGTATTGATGCTCCTTGGGGGTCGTATGGCGTGCATGGTACCAACAATCCACGCATTATCGGTAAGCAAATAAGTAACGGCTGTGTGCGAATGTTTAACCAGGATGTGAGCGAGGTCTTTGAACACATGTTCGTAGGAGCTCGCGTGCTTTTTACGGGTAACCCCTATGGAACTAATGTATTTGATCGTACCCTCAGGCTTGGCGACATGGGTTCAGATGTATTTCTGGTCCAAGAGCAGCTCCAGAAGCTAGGTCTACTGTCTACAAGTGCGGAAGGTATTTTTGGGCCGGGCACTGTTGCGGCTCTGTATAAATTCCAGTTACAAACAGGTCTAGCAAAGACAGGTGTTTTTGATAAGGCTACCAGGGCAAAGATGTTTGGTCCTGTTGGCAGAAAAGCGCGCTAAGTGTACAATCATGCTGGAGGTGATATCATTGCCTATATATGAATTTAAGTGCGGGGTATGTAACGAACGCGTAAGCCTGCTATGTAAAATGAGTAGTGACGGGGCAGAGATGTGCTGCCCCGGGTGCGGTACGGTGGGTCTATCACGAGTTCTGTCTAGCTTTGCTAGCCCAGGGACAGGCGGTCAAGACGGCTGTGGTAGCTGTCCTAGTAGTAATTGCGCCAGTTGCACCCCTAAGCATTAATATGGGGAGCTGAAATTCTAATACTTTGGCAGGGAGTTTCTCAGGGATGTCGAACATAGATTAGGGAATGCGGCCGCTAGTCGCTAGGTGCCAGGCATTAGGCGTTAGGCACTGGGAACTGAGCCCCGTGTACCGTGTACCGTGTACGACCCCCACTAGGAATAAGGAACAAATAACGCCCTCGTAAACCCTGTAATCAACCCATTTAGCAAGGAGGCATTAGTGTTGCGGATAAGTGAGCATCCGATTCTTACGTTTAAGCACGGTCAACAAGTAGCTTTTCGCTACGACGGACAAGAACTTGTTGGTTATGAAGGTGAGACCATAGCAGCTGCCCTACATGCAGCGGGGGTTAAGGTCCTTCGCAAGAGTACTGTCCTACACCGCCCAAGGGGCTTTTTTTGTGCCATAGGCACATGCAGTTCTTGCCTTATGAAGGTAAATGGCGAACCTAATGTAAGAGTGTGCGTCGAGAAGCTGAAAGCCGGAATGGTCATCGAAACACAGCAGGGGAAGGGGGATCTTCGTGAGGATGTTTGATGTCTGTATAATAGGCGGTGGCCCAGCAGGCTTAAAAGCGGCAATTGCGGCCGGTTCCCAGGGTTTAAGTGTAGTGCTGATGGATGACGCAGACCACTTAGGTGGCCAATTAGTAAAACAAACGCATATGTTCTTTGGGTCCGAACAACAGCGAGCTGGTGCACGAGGGGTTAATATTGCGAAAGAGCTAGTAGAGCAGGTAACGTCGCTTGTAAACGTGGAGGTCGTGCTGTGCACCACAGCATTAGGCCTATATGACGATCTGGTTTTAACGTATGAGACCGAAGGGAGCTACAGAAAACTGTCTGCCAAGAAGTTTATTGTGGCAACAGGTGCTAGTGAGCGCATGCTGACATTTCCAGGCAATGACTTGCCAGGAGTCTATGGCGCGGGTGCCGTCCAAACCCTCATGAATGTATATGGAGTAAAGCCAGGCAACCGTGTGCTAATGGTGGGTGCAGGAAATATTGGTCTAATAGTGTCTTATCAGTTATTACAGGCGGGTGTAGAGGTGATTGCTATTGTAGAGGGAGGCCCCTCTATAGGTGGTTATCTAGTACACGCTTCTAAGGTACGTAGAGCAGGCGTTCCTATTCTTACGTCGCATACCATCAAAGAGGCGGTAGGCGTAAATTGCGTTGAGGGAGCGATCGTTTGCGAACTAGACTCTCAGTGGCAGCCTAAGTCAGGAACCGAACAAAGAATCGATGCGGACGTAATTTGTCTGGCTGTTGGATTGTCCCCCCTAACGGATATATTATGGCAGGCAGAATGCGAGATGGTTTTTGTTCCCGAACTAGGGGGTAATGTAGCCTATCGCGATTCGAATATGTGCACAAGTAAGCCACACATCTATGTGGCGGGCGACGTAGCAGGCGTAGAAGAGGCTAGCAGCGCTATGGTAGAAGGTGAGCTGGCAGGTCTGTGTGCGGCTAAATCCTTAGGAGTTAGTGGTGCCCATTTGACCCTGCAAATTACTTCTGCCCGTTCCCAGCTTGAAGAACTGCGTAGTGGCCCCGTAGGTGATAAGATTCGTGCCGGTCTTCTCCAGGCACATAGATAGGAGGCAGGCTATATGTTAAAGAAAACAGGAGTTGCTACACCGGAAGAGCTGGCAAACGTACTGCCTAGCGAGGGGAGGCTGAACCGTGGCGCCGTAGCCGTATTGGAGTGTTTCCAGAACATTCCTTGTAATCCCTGCGCTACTTCTTGTCCACGCCATGCGATTCAAGAGTTTGTAGACATCAATGATATCCCGTCCTTTGATGGGGACTTATGTAACGGGTGCGCTATTTGCGTGGCTAATTGTCCCGGTCTAGCTATATTTGTAATCGATGAAACCTATAGTCCCGACGAAACGCTTGTTAAACTTCCGTATGAATTCACACCCTTACCCGCCTCTGGTGACGTTGTCGTAGCAGTGAGTCGTGCAGGGGATGAGATAGGACACGCTCGAGTCGTACGCGTACAAAATCCACCCGTATTTGATCGTACCGCTGTGGTTCATGTGGCTGTGCCTAAAGCCCTAGGTCACGAAATCAGATTTATCAAAGCGGGGGGGCCTAGCCGTGCATGATAGAGACCAAGACATTATAGTATGTAGATGCGAGGATTTAACATTAGCAGACATTAGAGCCCTAATTCAAAAAGGCTACCGGACTTTAGATGAAATACGCCGCATCAGTCGCTGTGGTATGGGGCCTTGCCAAGGGAGGACTTGCCGGGCTTTAGTGCAGAGGGAGCTACAAGCTAGCGGCATAAATATAAAGGATCAAGTCCCTGGGGTATTCCGTCCTCCGACCAAACCCGTTACATTAGGGAGCATTGCAGAAGGCGCTGGGAGGAGGTCTGATCATGCGTAAAAGCGCGGAAGTCGTAATTATCGGCGGAGGTGTTATTGGCACAGCCATCGCCTATAACTTGGCAAGGCAAGGCTGCACAGATATAGTGGTACTAGAAAAAGAATACCTCGCTAGTGGCTCTACCGGCCGCTGCGGCGCCGGGGTCAGGCAGCAATGGGGCACAGAAATGAATCTGCGGATGTCCATTGCCAGTGTGAAGATGTTTGAAACCATGAACGAGGACCTCGACTACGATGGTGATATCGAGTTTAAGCAGGGTGGCTACTTGCTCTTGGCCTATACTGAGGCTGGCTGGCGGCAATTCAATGAAAATGTAGCTCTGCAGAAGAGCTTTGGACTTGATGTAAGGCTTTGTACTCCAGCGGAGGCGCGGCAGATAGTCCCTCACCTTAACACCGAAGGATTGATAGGTGCTACCTTTAACCAGACTGATGGCCATTGTAACCCTTTTCATGTGACCGATGCCTATACTAAGGCGGCTAAACGGCTAGGTGTAGAAATCTGCACCTATACAGAAGTAACTGGCATCCGGCGCGATAAAAATAGGGTGGTAGGAGTGGAGACTAATAAGGGCTTTATAGCTACAGAGAAAGTAGTCAATGCTGCAGGGGGCTATTCTAGTGTCATCGCGGAAATGGCAGGCATAACGATTCCTACTTATCCCGAGCGGCATCAAATATTGGTTACAGAACCTGTTGCTCCGCTTCAAAATCCCATGGTTATGTCATTTCATCACCACATTTACTGCCAGCAGACCCCCCACGGCAGTTTTATCATGGGCTTAGGTGACCCCACAGAGCAACCTGGTTTTAACACGCGGGCTACATGGCAGTTCCTTGAGGAGATGTCTCAGAAGATTACATGGCTGCTGCCGCCGCTAAAGGGGATTAGGGTGGTGCGACAGTGGGCAGGCCTGTATAACATGACACCAGATCGTACGCCTATTTTGGGCTCTGTTCCAGAACTCTTGGGCTATCAGATGGCTGTAGGTTTTAGTGGACATGGTTTTATGCTCGCACCTATGACAGGCTTGCTGCTCAGTCAAAGCATTTTGGGTTTGCCAACATCCTTGCCCATAGAAAAGATGGACCTAGGTCGTTTCGAAAGAGGAGAATTGTTTAACGAACCATCGGTGGTATAGCGGGCAAACGTGAAACATGACCAGGGTGAATCACTACTCACTAATCACAAACCACGAAGCGCTTCCCGCTTTCTAAGAGCTGATAGCGGAGAGCGCCTCGTGACTGTGTGCTATGCGTTATGTACCATATGCCATGTGCCGTTCTTAACTCAACAGGCCGACTCACCTAAGTGAGCCGGCCTGCTCTGTTACTTCTTCTTAAAAAGAGTGCTAACTGATTCACCATCGTGTATGCGTTTAATAGCTTCTGCAAGCATCGGGGCTACGGAGAGGACGGTCAGGCACTCAAGGCTGTGGTTTTGGGGCAAGGGGACGGTATCTGTAACAATAAGCTCAGTAGCGTGGCACTCCCGGAGGCGATCTACAGCAGGCCCAGAAAATACTGCGTGAGTACAACCAATATAGACGTCTTTGGCCCCTGCTTTTCTGAGGGCCTTGACAGTCTCTTTAATAGTTCCGCCGGTATCAATTTCGTCGTCAAAAATCACAACGTTTTTTCCTGTTACATTACCAATGAAGTGGTGCACCGTAGCCTGGTCATCGTTGCCATTTCGACGCTTGTCCATAATGGCTAGCGGAACATTCAACCAGCGAGCGTAAACGGAAGCCTCTTTGGCAAAACCTGCGTCGGTAGCCACGACCACTAAGTCGGAGATGTTTTTCTCGGCAATATAAGAATAGAGCAGGTCGGCGGCGGTGAGATGGTCGAGAGGAATCGTAAAGAATCCCTGTATTTGAGGTGAATGAAGGTCAATGGTGATGATACGGTCAGCACCTGCTGTGGTCAGCAAGTCGGCTACTAAGCGTGCCGTAATCGGAATCCTAGGCTGATCCTTCTTATCTGAGCGGGCGTAGGGGTATAGCGGGAGTACTGCAGTAATGCGCTTAGCCGAAGCTCGGCGTAAGGCATCGATGGTAATGAGTAGTTCCATAAGATTGTGGTCCACCGGCGGGCAAGACGTCTGGATTACGAATACATCACATTCCCGCACGTTGTCGGTAATCATAACAAAGGTATTGTCATTACTAAATTGCTTGACTGTACGAGTTCCAAGGGGCATAGCTAGGTGAATGCAGATTTTTTCTGCGAGGTTTTCACTAGCCCTACCAGCAAAAATCTTGAGTTCGCCGACCATATCTACTCCCCTCTCTTTTTAACCTGAGCATAACTAACATAACGAAAAATTCGTCAGGCGTCAATCCATGAGCAAACACCCCAAAAAAAACGAAAAACCCTCGCCCAGGAATGCTCTGGCGCGTGGGTGGGCTAACAGTAGCTACCTCGCGTGCGCACAGTCTCAATATCTCTACTGTTTTGGACGTTGCATACCGTTACTTTTGTCGATATACCAGTTATCCGTAAGCAATAGTTCTCCGATGGGGACAAAGGAATAGCCCTCCTGCTTTAGTCTGACTATGATGGGTCCTAGCGCTTCGGGTGTATAGGTGGCGTTATTGTGAAACAGCACAATAGCGCCGGGATGTATGCGGGTAGTTACCCGGCGGAGTATATCGTCTTTGGTCATGTTCTGCTGCCAGTCTAAGGAGTCAATACTCCATTGAATGGTAAGGTAATTGAGAGAATCGAGAGTTTCAATCACGCGATTACTATACTCCCCGAAGGGAGGCCTAAACAATCGTGCTTCTTGTCCGGTCACTTCCTTGATTAAATCATGGGTGCGGGAGATTTCAAAGGTGATCTGCTCTACATTGAGTGTAGGCATATGGGGGTGTGTTGAGGAATGATTTCCAATTTCATGCCCCGCGCTAGAGATCCTCTTTGCCATGTCGGGGTATCTCTCTACCCAAAAACCAACGAGAAAAAACGTAGCTCTTATTTCGTGTCGAGCCAACGTTTCTAATAGGTCCTCCGTAAAATCTGCGCCCCAGGCTGCGTCAAATGATAGTGCGACTACCTTCTCGGTCCTTTCTACATTGTAGATGGGGACGAGTCTGTTTATGTTAGCAATGGTCGCTATACTTCTGATAGCCCAGCCCGGGTAAAAATAAGTTAGGCTACCAAGTATTAATACACAGCCAGCCACAGCTGCCAAAATACGTATGAGGGCGTCCTTACGTAGAACAATAATCATGAGTAAACCTCCCATCATGCAAGACTGTGTCACGTAAGTCTATGCAGGGAGGGGGGTAATTAGTACGGGGGGGCGCATGGCACATAGCGCAGGCGCATGACCACGCACGGGGTGCTCTCCGCTATCCGCTCTTCAAAAAGCGGCAAGCGGAAGGCGGTAAGCGCTATTACTAGAATAGCGTCAACAATATTGGAATCGTCACAATGCTCGCGACGGTAGTAAGTAATGTTACACAAGATACCATGGCAGGTGTTGCGTTATATTCTACTGCAAGCATAGTCGTGATCACTGCAGTCGGCATCGCCGATTCGAGTACAAATACGTTCGTTCCGAATGAATCTATGCCTAGTAGCCTAGCGATGGCGAGAGCTATAATAGGAGCAATAGCAAGCCTAAACACGCTAGCAACATATATAGCACTATTGCGCCATTCAAACTTGTGAGAACTGACTTGAGCGCCTAAGAGAATTAAAAATAACGGAATAGCCGCTTGTGTCAATAGAGAGGCTAATTGCAAACTAGGCTGACCAAAAATTATGAACTTTTGGCGATGCAGAATCGCAAGGAATGCGGCATAAATCGAGGGCATCCTAGCAATGGACCCTAGGGAAGCACTTACAGATAAGTTGCTTCGTGAAGCGAGGTAGACCCCGAGGGTAAACATTAGGATTTGCTGCACGACAATGATCGCGATAGCTATTTCGCTGCCCCTAGTCCCCAAGGTAGCCATGGTCACGGGAAGTCCGAAGTTGCCGGCATTGGCAAACACAGTGGCAAGGTAGAAGCCACTTGTCTCAGCCCGCCCATAGCGACGTATTTTAGCCCACATAGTAGCTAGGCCAGTAAGAACAAATGATAGAATCAGAGTTCCTAGGCCTAATGTTAATAAGCTACTACTACTGGCCCGGGAGTTTGCTAGGCAATGGAATACAAGCGCTGGGCTAAGAACGTAGAGGTTAATGCGAGCTAGTAAACGTAGGTCGGGGTTAAGCAAGACCTTAGCAACTGCACCTGAGAGGATAAATAGACCTATAGGTACCATTACAGACGTGAGTGTGTAAAGCACATCACCGCCTCCTCAATATTGTACCTATGGCCAAACCAGCAGATATAGCACAAGCAACGTAAACGACGGTGGAAGCGGACAGCAAGGCCGCCTGATAGTCCCCTTGTGAAAAACGCAGCATGGCGAGATAGGCGCTAGCTCCTGGAACAAGCGGGACAATCCCTGCGGTTATAAAAACGGTTGCTGGCATCCTCAATGCTCGCGCTAGAAACTCAGCGGCAATTCCAATAACGCTCGCTGCAACAAATACGGCAGCAGCTAGACCAAAGTTTAACTCCAGAGCAAACAAGTAAACTGCATAGCCTAGCGTTCCGCACAGTCCTGAGTACGGCAGAGCCTTTTTGGGTGAGCTAAAGACTACTGCAAAACATGTAGTAGCAAGGTAGCAGGCGGCTAGAGATAGTACTATCTTCATACTAAGCCTCGAATGCTTAGCCAAATCGATAAAGCGGCCCCGACTCCACCGGCAATAGCCACTGAGACGAACAAAGCCTCTACCATTCGCGCTGCACCTGAGAGCAAATCACCAGTAAGTGCGTCGCGCACAGCGTTAGTTAAGAGGACTCCAGGCACCAAGGTCATAATGGCTCCAATTACGGCAGGGTCCATGTTGACTGGTAACACGAGGGAGAGTAGTCCGGCACTCAGGGCAGCAATAGCTCCACCGCAGAAGTCAATTACAAAGCGGTTGGTGTATAATTGGGCCAGGTATAAACAAGTTAACCATACTAACATGGCGCCCATGGCACCAGCGAGGACATCTAGTATAGTACCGCCGAATAGGTAGGTAAAACCCCCTCCCGCAACGGTGGCAGCAAGACCTTGCAGTCGTCTTGAGTATGGCGGGGGATTGTTGGCTAAACTTATGACAGTGGCGAAAGTGGAGTCAGCGTCAGTTTGGGTAGCTAGTGTCCTGGAGAGAGTATTTAACTCACAGACTAGGTTGAGATCATAAGACCCACGAATTACCCTTCGTACAGCGGTGTAAAGGTGACCGTCCACACGAAGTGACAAATAGATTCCGGTGGGCGTAACAATGGATTCGACTTCCTCCGCGCCAACTTTAACGAGCAGACGTCGTGAAGAATCCTCTACCCTATAGATTTCTGCGCCGCTCTTAAGCATTAGCTCCCCATATAACAAGCCTAGTCGAAGCATGATATCAGACTTTTTCAAGGTATATCCCTCCTCGGTTTCTCTTATTTTAGCACCATCCCAGATTGCTATGAAGATAATATCCAGATTATTATTTAGAGAAATGAACCCTAGTGGTATAATCAACTAATTATGCGAAGCAGGATTAATAAAAGAAAAAAAGAATAGAAGAAGAGAAAGGGGGGTTAGAGAAATGCATGTAGACCGCGTTGATTATCGGTTGCTTGTGCAAAATGCAATCAAAAATAGGCTAGTAGAGTTGGCAACTGGCAAATATTCTCCCTTGGAGGTAGACAAAAGTTTCGAAAATATGGTAGCAATGGGCTCACACATTGAGTTAGGTGCTCTCAAAGTTCTAGAGGAAGCCGTGGAGGAGAGAGTAGCAGCAGTTGCAGCTAATTTTCTGCTGCGTGTTGACTCTGACCTCATTATAGAGCCGGTATTAGCTCTACTCCACAACTCTAAAGTCTCTGATGTCTCTAAAGGGCAACTACTACGGTTGCTTAATCAGCAGGGTTTTGAAGTTAGCGATATTATGAGCCCGTCTATTTTTAAAGACGTTACGAAGCTTGCCAGCGACTCGATGGTACAGCTACTACAAGATCTTCATGAAAGCCCTAGTATATTAGGTTATATACTTGAGGAGTTTGCTGAGTTTCCTCCCGAGATGCAGTTTGGCTATGTCCAAGACCTGATTAGAACCAAGGATTTCCGAGTAGTACCTTTGCTAGAAAACCTAGCGCGACATAATGATGAGGTTATAGCATCTGAGGCCATTCGTGGGCTGGGTTCAGTTCCGGACCCTAGCTCTTTGGGGGCTTTGGAGGGTTTAGTGTTGAGAATTGTGGATCCATTTTTGCTAAAGCTGGCCGATCGAGAAGCTAGGCGTCTTCGGTTTAAAGGAATTAAGCCCATCACAGTCCCAGTTGCTTCGTTAGGGGACCCGTATCATGTTGTGGTTTCGGGCATTGACGGAAAGGGCTGTCGTATCGTATGGTTGGCTCGCTTCCTTAAGGGCTCTAGGGGTCGGCTCATGGCGGTTAGCTTCCTCCTAAGTACACAAGAGGGCTTGAAGGATTGCTATGGCTCTACTCAACTTAGTCGCAAAGAGAGTCAAGAGCTCCTCAAAAACCTAAAATCTAAATATGCAACTGTCGACGGCGATATCACATACGCATCTGAGCTAGTGCGCGATGCCTTGTATACTACTCGTCACGGTAACCTTCCTTTACCACCGCAATGGACTTACTGGCAACAGGTGTTTTCATCCATGAATATAAGCCCAAAACCGTTTGTCTTCATGGAAGGGGTAGAACAAGAGGCGTTTGATGGTCAATCCTATAAAGACCTCTTGGGATTAGAGGAGCTTTCCGAATGGTATGAAGAGGATAGTCTTGTTTATGATGCGGCCGAAGAGATGTTACGCATCGGGAAGAAATTCCGGAGCCCGCGGGTAAAACAGAAGGCGGCAGATGATGTAGTTAACCGCGTTGCTACAGAATTATTTCAGCCTCGCTTAGGGGAATTGATCCGTAGATTAGATTTTACCTCGGAGTTCCTACGGAGACGAGGGAAGACCCCCGATGCGGATATATTGGCAACTGTTGCCCGCGCTTTACGTGAGGGAGAGCCTCCTCAGCATAACGTGTTCCTGCGCAACCTTTTAACCTTGAGTATCGGTGTTGCTGAGCACAATTTGCGCGCCGGGTTTGACGTCCGCAACAATGTGGATATGTTTGAATAATGACACAAAAGTTGCTGGCTATTGCGTATGCCTACGGGAGCAAACCCAATCCATTGGAACAGGAAATAATCGGAGCATTACAGGGTAAAGCTAAGGAATTAGCAATTATTCGCGAGGGCAAGTATACACGTAGCCAGGATATAGAGAAGTGTCTTCAGCCCGGGCTCAATGACCTAGGGTTTATACGCTCGGCGACAGTTCGTCATGTCGCCGGGCTATTTGCAACATGGAGTGATTTCGAGATTGACTTTTTCCATCCTGAGTTAAAGGTAGCTATAGAAGTTGAAAAGGGCAAGCACTTTAATTTGTGGCGCAATCTCGTCAAATTCTGTGAATCACCCCTTGTAGAGCACGGTGTGCTACTAGTGCCATATCAGCGAACGGGTTTGAATGGGTCGGAATTTATTTTTTCTAACATGATGGACAGCTTAAAAAATGTAGAGGCTTTGTATGGCAAGGTTAGTAGCGTGCTTTGCTTCGGTTATTAGGAGGGTAGCGTGAGTCAGTCATTATTACATAATGTTGTATTCTCAGTTGTAGACGTAGAAACCACAGGGCTTTCAGCCAACAGAGATAGAGTTACGGAGGTTGCTGTGGTGCAAGTTCGTAATGGGCAGATCGTACACACATATACCACCCTCATTAATCCAGAGTGTGACATTCCACCCTTCGTGCAGCAGATGACAGGTATAACTCAGTCCATGGTGCAAGGGGCTCCCAAGTTTAGTCAGATCAGAGCCGATATCGATCGTCTGTTACAGGGGACGGTGCTAGTTGCTCACAACGCTAGGTTTGACCAGGGATTCCTTACGGCAGAGTTTGGTCGCTGTAAATGTGCGTTGCCTGAAATAGCAATTGTAGATACTGTTGCTTTGGCTCGCAGAACCCTTCACGGCATGGTAAACTACCGACTAGAGACACTTTGCCAGCATCTTGGGCTAAAGTCGGGCGGTCACAGGGCTCTAGGTGATGCGACGGCTACGGCACAACTATTCCTAGTTCTGCTAGGTGCAGGCGCCGAAGAGAAGATTGCAGCATCACTGGGTAAGGCTATTGTATAAGGGGGTTTGGTTATGGAAATTAAGAAGCGCTTGGAGGAAGACATAAAGACAGCCATGCGTGCCAAGGATGCAGCGCGCCTCTCTACATTACGGTTAGTTAAGGCGGCTATCAAAAATGCAGAGGTTGCCAAGTTAGCGGAGTTGATAGATGACGAAGTAATTATTATTTTGAGCCGTGAAATTAAACAACGCAAAGAGACTATTCCAGACTTTGCGCGCGGCAAACGGCCCGACTTAGTGGAGAAGTCGGAGCAGGAAATAGCTTATATCAGTGCCTACCTACCTGTGCCGTTATCCACCGAAGAACTAGAGGCCATTATTGCTGCAGCCATAAAAGAGGTTTCGGCCACAGGGCTAAAGGACCAAGGCAAGGTCATGGGTATTGTGTCTCCTCGTGTTAAAGGTCGTGCAGATGGCAAGGAAGTAAGTCAGAGGGTGCGCACGCTCCTCGAAGGCTTAAGTGGAGCGTAGCTGTTGACGAATGTAATGAACGTGTTAAAATGCATGTAGAGAGTGGCAATTAGTCGCATTGAACCGTGGAGGGAGGTGACCCTAGTGACCTATAAAATCTTAAATGAGTGTATCGCTTGTGGCGCATGCCAACCAGAGTGCCCAACAGAAGCCATCACTGAAGGCGAAATCTATGTAATTGAGCCAGAAAAGTGCATTGATTGTGGCGCCTGTGCAGCAGTTTGTCCTGTTGACGCCCCAGTACCTGCCTAAATAACAAAAGAGCTGACTCACGAATTGCGTGAGTCAGCTCTTTTGTTATGTCGTTGGGGTACTGCACCCTATCGCATTACATTGCGTGCGATAGGGTAACACATAGCACATGGCGGTTGACGCTCTTCAATTGGATTTTGCTCTTTGATTTTTGTTTACTCTCCAGCACCCTCTAGTGATTACTTATCCCCGTTAGGTCATAGTTCGTGTTTCATAATTCATGTTTCCACGTTCATCAATGCTTTATAACATATCTTAAAGCTATCCTTGACAAATGTTAAACTTAATCCTAATATATATTTAGGAGGTGTCTTGTATGTCTGAGGAAACCAAGATGGTATTGCAAATGCTAAGTGATGGCAAAATCTCCGCTGATCAAGCAGCTAACTTGCTTCAAGCCTTATCAGCTGCATCACCTAAAATCGAGGCGCAGATGATAATGCCCAATAACCTTGACGACCTGCGGGAAAAGACTCGCAGGGCTCGCCAACAGGCCAAGGATGCGTCTCGTGCTGCTCGGGAGGAAATGCATGAGGTTAAGCAGGCAACGCGGGAGGCTATGCGTGAGGCAAAAGAGCGTTTAAAGGAAGAAAAGGAGGCTCTGCGAGAAAGGTTGCGGGGCATTCGAGAGAGCCATCAAGAAGAGCTGGAGACTCGCGTCGAGCAACTAGAAGGCGAGCTAGAGAACAGTCTTGCTGTGCTAGAAAAGGACGATAACGACGACGAAGATGAGCAAGCCTTCCAACATACTGTGATCCGTAAGAGCAGCTACGCCTTGGGAAAGCTAGGCTCGGTGTTAGGGGGCTTGTGGGGGCTTGGGCACACATATAGTTGGGAAGATACCAAAAAGGGACAGTTTAAAGGAGCAGACGTTTATAAGATAGCAATTCATGGCGTCAACGGGAGAATTACTGTAGAACCGACCGACTCAGAGGAATGGGAGCTAGCCGCTACTAAATCACTAACTGCAGGTTCTGAAGCGGAGGCTAAGCGGTTAGCGGAGGATATGTACTCTCTAGAAGAGAATACGCGTTCCCTCGTTGTGCACGCCAAGAAGGTTTTTGGGCAATCGCGTACGGTGCATTTTCATTTGCGCCTACCAGCAGGCTTAAAGTATGATTTAGAGCTTCGGTCCACGAATGGCAGCGTGCAGGTTGGGAGTATTAATGTGTCAGCACTAAGGGCTGCAACCACAAACGGCAAAGTGGTGGTAGAATCAGACGCTAGAGAAATGGAGCTTACCTCAATAAACGGTCGAGTAGAATTGCGTGGCTACGCTGCTAAACTGCACTGCCGTACTGTAAACGGTAGAATTGCAGTTGACTGTTCAGCTCCCCAACCTGGAGTAATGGACCTTACCACAGTGAATGGTGGAATTATGGTGCGTATTACGCAGGCGCCTGCACTAGGGGTTCGTTTTATAGGTAGTACAGTATCAGGTGGAGTCAGTTCGGAATTGAAAGACCAGCAGGTACTAACTGATGAGCGCAGGGCTGTCGGTCGTAAGCTTTCAGTCCAAACGCGTGGGGAGCAAAAACAATGGCTCAGCATAACAGCACGATCGGTACATGGTCCTATAAATATAAGTCAACTGTAGGGAGGAAAAGAAGTGACTGAAAAACAACGTACAGAGATTTTGCGCCAGGTGGAACGCAGGGAGATATCTGTGGACGACGCTATAAAGCTCTTAGAAGAGGCTGATCGTGAAGAACGCGCCAAGGATCGTGCAGGCCATGTGGCTGAGATAAGAACGGCTGTATCAGATGTCTTGCATGAAGTATCAGATTCACTTAAAGGTGCAGGCGAGGTTGTAAACGATGTCTTTACCGATGTAGGCAAAGAACTACGGGAGAATCAGGATTTGCGTGGAGCTATCGCCGGATTGTTCTCTGGTTTATTTACACTCGGCGGTGGACACACATACGAGTATGTCCATGAGGGCTTGTTCGAGGCCAATGCTATTCGAGTGGTCCTGCGCGGGAGAAATGGCAAGTTGCAAGTGAGGAACTGGGATGGAGAGGGCTATAAGCTCACCACTAGGGTAACAGTGAGGGGTTCTAGTGAGATAGAGGCTAAAAATATGTCAAGGGAAGCTTATGTACTGGCCGCTACTCCAGGAGAGCTGCAGATGAAAGTTAGGCCTACCCTCCGTAATGGTGGGGTCAGCGCCGAATTGCTGTTGCCTGTGACTAAGGAGTATAGTATGACTCTTGAAACCAGCAATGGTTCTGTGCAGGTAGAGGACATTACCGGTGAGGAGCTGGAGATAAAGACCTCTAATGGTGCAGTTGTCCTGAACGGATGCTGTTTTACTCGAACGAATGTTGATACTAGCAATGGCTCGGTAACCTTGGCAGGGAGCTGTGGCGAGGCCAAGGTTGAGACCAGTAACGGGAGCATTAGAGTTGATGCTGCCGGGGCAGGGGACAGCGAACTAGAGCTATCCACCTCCAACGGTAGCATTACTCTGGTAGTTAATGACGAACCCGATACAGGGTACTCCATAAATGCTTCGACTAGTAATGGGCGAATCAGCGCAGATGTACACGGGCTGAGCATTCTCACCAAGGGAAAGAATAATATTACTGCAAGAAGCGAGAATTACGATAAATGCGGTAAGCACACTCGTATCCAAGCTCGGACTTCAAACGGGCGTATCAATATCAGCCATCGAGAATAAATGATAGAATAGTAGCCGTCGGGGAAGCCCGGCGGCTACTATTTTGGGGAGGTGCCTTATGCGGATTGCATTAATCGCACATGATCGTATGAAAGGCCGTATAGTTGAGCTCGCGGCCAAATATAGAGAGTTTCTTTGCTCCCAACAATTATGGGCCACGGCGACAACAGGAAAGCTTATCGCTACAGAAATAGGGCTTACGATCACTACGTTACTGTCAGGTCCCTTGGGCGGTGACGCACAGATAAGCGCGTTAGTTGCGGTAGGTGGTATTGACTTGGTTGTCTTTTTACGAGATCCTCACACTGCTCAACCGCACGAACCAGATATTACTGCTCTCATGCGGATATGTGATGTGCATGAAGTTGCTTTGGCCACAAACCCTGCCAGTGCGGAGCAAATTCTAGCTAGCCTTAGCCTTGCGGGACGCTTAGAATAAGAACAGCCTTGGTCGCTTTTGCCGCACAGGTACAAATGCGATTACTTTGCCACAGGGATGGATATCAACGGCTTTGTGGGCGTTCCAATATTCTAATATTGCATAATGTATAGCGTGAGGGTATAATTGCCAAGTAAAATGGGAAGGAATTTTACTATGCAAAGGGAAGTAAATTAAAACGCTTCCTACTGCTTATACAATCACATTTAAGGAGGTTTTTATTATGGCATCCAGTCAGACCAAGGCTAGGGTCCTGATCCTAGGGCTAGGCCTGCTCCTTGCCACCTCTCTGCTTACAGGATGTGGAGTTGCCGGAGCATCGCTTGAAAGATATTTTCAAGTCGGATATATCGCGGAAGCTTCTGATGATCTTGACGATGTGGTACTACCCACTGCAATTGTTCCAAAGCAGTTTCTAATTATGGCCGACGGGGAAGAGAGAGAAATTTTCCTCACAGCTGATACAGTGGCTGAAGTGCTCAGTGAAGTTGGCATTAGCCTGGGTGAATTTGACAGAGTAGTGCCGGATTTAGATGCTACTGCAACAGATAAGGCAACCATCAGCGTAGTCCGGGTTACAAAGCAAGAAGAAGTAGTTTACAACCGCATATATTTTCAGGAAGTAAGGCGCGCAAATAATAACCTTGAACACGGTGTAGTGCGCACGATACAGCAGGGCAAAGAGGGTCGAAAAGCAGACTACTACGAGATAATTCTAGAGGATGGTCAAGAGGTAGTCCGCTCTATAGTAAAATCTGAGGTGGTAACACCAAAGGTAGACAGGATTGTGGAGTATGGGACCATTGGGACTTTATCGCGCGGCGGTAATACGTATCGATTTACGAAGGTTCTGTATGCTACCGCTACAGCTTACACAGCAGGGCCCGAAAGCACAGGCAAGTCACCGGGTCACCCTTTGTATGGCATAACTTACTCAGGTTTGCGCGTGCAGGTGGGACACATTGCTGTGGATCCTAAAGTTATACCGCTATTGAGCAATGTTTATATAGAGGGACTTGACACTTTTTCAGCCACCTACGACGGCAATTATTACGCAACCGACATCGGCAGTGCTATCAAAGGCAACAAAATAGATATCTACTTCGAAAATGTTGAGGAAGCCCGCAAATTTGGGGTAAGGCAAGTAAAGGTATATGTTCTCGGTAAGTAAGATGTGGGGAGTACAAGAGGGAGCCGACTCGGAGTCGGCTCCCTCTTGTACAACTTTATTTCTTCTCCAACGCCGTGTTAAGGTCATTGATAAGGGCATCTACATCGATACCATGCGCCATGGCGCCCTGCTCAATGCTCTCGAACCTAGCTGCAGCACACCCTAAGCAGCCAAGGCCGAACTTAAAGAATACTGGAACTAGTTGAGGGTATTTGTCAACGACATCTTGAATCCCCATGTCTTTTGTTACCTTCACGCTTGCACCTCCTGACTCAGTTTAGCCTTACCAGTATATCACAAAGGCTAGCGGCTGGCCATGTCGCTTTCCGCAATTTCAATCAGACGGCGCACCATCTGGCCACCGAGCTTACCGCCCATGCGGCCACCAATAGCGCCGCACTCTCCGCTAGTCATGTTTTCCCAGCCAACTTGCTGTACTTTGTTGTGGAGTCCGAGTTTAGAGGCTATGCTATACTTGTAGCCGTTAAGGTAATTCTCAAAGGCGGCCTCGTTGCCTAAGGCCGAAGAGCTGTAACCGAGTTCTTGGGCAATTTCATATTTTAGCTGATTCAAATGTGGTTGAGCAGCAGAAACCATTGTACGTCTGTTTCTTCTCGCCATTATTACACCTCCTTAAGCTATGTTTCCCCTAGTCAAGGACGTGTACGCACGAAGCGAATTTAAAAAATATGTCTATAAATAAACAACCATGGGGGTGAAGTTTAAGTGGATAAAGTAGTAAAGCCGATTAATTTATTTCACGCTCAAGTCGCGCCCCCAGGAGATAAATCAATTAGTCATAGGGCGATATTATTGTTATCTTTGGTTCAAGGGGTCAGCTCTGTAGTCAACCTTTCACTCGGTGCTGACGTTTTGTCGTCTATGCAGTGTATGAAACAGTTAGGAGTGTGCTTTAAACGGGAAGGCGCTGGGTATGTCATTTCTAGCCCCGGCCTACGCTCTTTTACACCGCCTAGTCAAACATTAGATTGCGGTAACTCGGGCACTACCATGCGCTTATTGGCGGGCATCTTAGCCGGCAGCGGAGTTCACGGCGTTTTATCGGGCGATGCGTCGTTAAACAAGCGGCCGATGCTGCGGGTTGTGGAGCCGCTCTGCGCCATGGGTGCTTTAATCACTGCCGCTGCTCTAGACACGCCTCCGCTTTCTATCACAGGGTCAAGCCTTAAAGGCATTCACTGGCGGCCCAGCGTTGCTAGCGCCCAGGTTAAGTCCGCTATTCTGTTAGCGGGGCTTTCCGCTACGGGGCAGACTGAAGTGGTGGAGAGCTACCCAACGCGAGACCATACTGAGCGAATGCTAAAAGTGCTGGGGGCAAACATAGTCTTTCAAGCTGGCTTGGTAGCAATTGTTGGCCAACGCAATCTGCAGCCGGCGAATCTATCTATTCCTGGGGATTTCTCCAGCGCTGCGTACTTTTTGGTGTTAGCAGCCATGATGCCGGATTCAACATTTAAGGCTGAGAACGTCGGCCTTAACGAAGGTCGGACAGGCTTACTGGAGGTGCTAGAAAAGATGGGGGTACAAGTGTCCGTCGAAGTACAGGATTCAGCCTGGGAACCAGTGGGAAGTATAAAGGTGCAAGGCGCTGCGCTGCGAGGCTTTGAAATTAGCGGCGCCCTAGTACCGCGCCTGATCGATGAGATACCTATTCTGGCAGTAGCTGCTTGTATGGCGCAGGGACGTTCAGTAGTACACGATGCAGCTGAGCTAAGGGCAAAGGAAAGCGATAGGATTTCGCAGTTATTATCGGAACTACGGAAGATGGGAGCCCAGTGTGAAGAACATGCAGATGGTTTTACAATCGAGGGAGGGTGTCTGAGGGGAGCAGTGGTTGAATCTCATGGGGACCATCGCCTAGCGATGGCTCTTACCATAGCGGGGCTTGTGGCATCCGGTACTACCATAGTGCGCGATGCAGAGTGTGTGGATATATCATACCCTGAGTTTTGGATCGACTTAGAATCAATTAGGGGTGAGCAGAGTGATTAGATTTCTTACAGCGGGTGAATCCCACGGACCATGTCTAGTTGGGATTATCGAGGGATTGCCGGCGGGCATTAAGATAAAGATCAGTGCCATCGATGATGAACTGCAGCGCAGGCAGCATGCTCCTGGTAGAGGGAATAGGATGAAAATTGAGGATGACAGGGTCACGGTTTTGGCAGGGCTGCGCGGAGGATATACGCTTGGGAGTCCACTAGCCTTGCAGATCACTAATTTTGACTACGTTAACTGGAAGGATAAAATGGATCCTATACTTGAACCGCAGGGGAGCAAGATTACCGCACCGCGACCAGGTCACGCCGACTATCCAGGTGCGGTTAAGTACGGTTTTAAGGATATTCGCAATGTAATTGAAAGAGCCAGTGCCAGAGAAACAGCTATGCGTACGGCCATAGGCGCTGTAGCGCGGCAAATACTTGAGACCAAAGGCATAGAGATTTACAGCCGAGTGGTGTGCCTAGGGCCAGTCAAGATCAGCACAGGTGAACCAAGCGAAGAGGAACTTCGTCGCGGGAGACAGTTTGCTTACGGTATTAAAGATAGGGAGGCTGAAGCTCGAGCTCAGAAACTCATTGAGGAATGCCGTAACAGTGGAACAAGTGTTGGTGGAATTGTGGAAGTGGTCGCATTCAACTTGCCGGTGGGGCTAGGGTCTTATGCACATTATGAGCGCCGACTTGATGGCCAAATCGCTCAGGCACTTATGTCTATTCCTGGTGTCAAGGGGGTGGAGTTTGGGGGCGCCTTTGATTTAGCTTCTAGCGACCCTGGAGTACCGGGAGATTCACTTCAATTAAATGGGCATCATCAAATACTATACGTCGGAAATAAAAACGGGGGCCTAGCCGGTGGAGTTTCCACCGGGCAGCCCCTCATAGTAAGGTGTGCGGTCAAACCAATTCCTACAGCAATGCCTGGGGATAGTGTCGATATAGCAACACTCGCGCCTGTGCGGGGTGTAGGGGAGCGTAGTGATGCAACCGCAGTTCCAGCTGTACGGGTTATTGCCGAAAACGTACTAGCTTGGACCCTGCTTGTTGCGGTGCTGACAGACGGCCCGCAGGCTAATAGCCAGCTTGCTTATCCACAGAGTTAAGCAAGGGTGTATTATCTTTTAGTCTCTGTAGGTTTTCCAATAAGACTAGAAACGCCCGCTCACGGTAGTCAGGTAATTGCCCGGCACTATGGGGCGTGACAAGTACATTGGGGTGTGACCAGAGCGGGCTGCCTGCTGGGAGTGGTTCCTCCCAAAATACGTCGAGACCGGCCCCGGCTAGGCGACCTTGCGTTAAAGCTTCTGTTAAGGCAGGTTCGTCAATGACCGTGCCTCGGGAAATGTTGTAAATATAGGCGGTCGGCTTGAGGAGCTGGAGTCTGGTACGGTTGATTAGGCCTTTGGTTTGCGGCGTTAAGGGAACAGCTATAACCAAATGATCTACAAGTGGAAGTAGTTCATTTAATCGGTCGTCAGCCCATATTTCGTCAGCGCAACTGCTCGGGGCAGGGTGCCTACGAAGCCCCACGACATGCATTCCAAATGCTCTGGCACGTAGACCGATGGCTTGCCCGATGGAGCCAAAACCTACGATCCCTAGCCGCTTACCGTGGAGTAATTGCGGTTCTAATACCTCCCAATGGCTACGGGACTGGTTAAGAATCGTCTGTGGGAACTTGCGTATTAGGCTAAGCATCATTCCTAGGACATGCTCGGCGATGGTTTCTGCGTGTATGCCGCTGGTTGTACATAGCTTTGCTGGGCTAGCTTGAAGCTCCGGGCACAGCATAAAATCCACGCCCGCACTCTGCACCTGAATTAAGCGAAGACGTTCTCCTAAAGCGATTTGGTCAGGTCTTAACCCCCCCCACACCACATCTGCTTCAGGCAAGTTTTGTTCTAGTTCCTCACGATTACAGCTAATGATCTCGGCATCTGGCCAAACTCCACGAATCCTTTCGCCCTCGCTGGAGCTGCATTCGCCCCGAATAAGAAGTATCATTATTTACAACCTCCTTCTCATGACCTGAGTATATGCGTATAATGGATAGGTTAGTATGGAGTAGGCAGTAGGGAGGTAACAATGACTACCGGACAACTTAATCGTAATATGCGCTGGAACAACATTAACGGCATACTCTCCACCCTTGCCAACAACATGGTAGGGCCTTTTTTAGGGATTTTCGCCATCAGTCTCGGTGCGTCCGATAGCCAAATTGCCGCCCTATCATCCTGGCCAGCGTTGGTTAGCCTCTTTGCTATGATACCGGGAGCGCGGTTTGTAGATAGTTTCCCCCGCAAGAAAAAGCTTGTAGCAATTTTTCAGGCTCTTAACAGGGTCTTCTTCGTGGGGCTAGCCTTCCTCCCGACGATTATTGTCAGTGCAGATAAGCGCCCGGCGGTACTAGTTGCCGCGGTAGCGCTGATGAACCTACCTGGGGCCATCGCGAATGTCTCTTGGCAGTCCTTTATTGGTGGTATTATCCCTCCCGAAAGAAGAGCCGAAGCCTTTGCTAAGCGCAATCAGTTAATGGGCGCTTGTGGTGCCGTAGCTTCTCTTATAGCGGGAAGAATTATGGGCGTGCTGCGGTTTCCGGTAGGTTACCAGGTAATGTTCCTCGTGGGTTTTTTGCTAGCACTACTCGAGATTGCTAGCCTACTTCAAATAAATGAAGGCGAAGCGGAGCCTGCAACGGTAACTCACCAGAAAAAGCCATTGGGATTTGCGGCTTTTCTTAAAGAAGCTAAGACTCGCCCCCAATACTATAGATTTGCTGCGGCCTCCCTAGTATTTCACTTTGGTTGGCAGATGGGCTGGCCGTTGTTCACTAAGTTTCAAGTACAGGAACTTCTAGCCACGCCGCAGTGGGTTAGCCTGTTTGGGGTATGTTCTACCTTAGGATCGACGCTAGCCTACCCCGTGTGGTCAAAATTCAGCACACAAAAGGGCAATAGATACATGCTTACCATTGCAGCAGGCGCGTTGGCCTTGACACCACTGTTCTATGCCACCTCGACTGCGTTATGGATGTTGGCGGTATGGAGCATGGTCATGGGCGTTTCTTTAGCAGGTATTATTCTCCTGTTATTTAATACACTGCTTGAGGTATGTCCCATAGAGGGACGCACGCAATATATTGCATATCACAATACCGCTACTAGCGTTACGGCCGTGTTGGCCCCCTATGTTGGGATCTACTGTGTTAGCCAGTTCGGCCTTCGCGGAGCTTTAATTGCAACATCTGTAGCACGCAGTGTTGGTGCTGCCGCCTTCGTCTATGTCTTCCTGACATCTCAGCGGAAATTGGGCCGCAGGGCAGATTAAGCAATCTAGGCCAGGGGCAGACTCACCGTGAGTAGGCCCCTTTTGTCGCGCCTCACTACCGTAATAGCATTTTCGTTATGTGAGGCGAAATATCCTGCACTCCCAGAAATATTGCATGGCAAAGTCTGTTCGAGAGTAGTAAAGTAAGAGAGGAGCAGGAATATACGCAGGTGGCAGAGAACCTCCTCTAGCTGTGGGAAATAGACAGGAGTGTTGTAGACATGTCGGAGCATGAGAGTCAAGAGTTAGGATATTTCCAAAGCATCAAGCGGTTTAGGCCTAATGCGAGGCTGTTCCTCGTGAGCATGTCCATAAGCCAGCTATCCATGGCTGCATTTACCATAATACTGAACATCTATTTAAGAAACCTAGGCTATTCTAAGTCGTTTCTAGGTGTTTTTACAACGGTTAACCTACTGTGTTCGGGGTTGGTATCACTTCCGGCAGGGTTTTTTGCCGACCGCTTTGGACGTAGGCGCTCACTTTTAATCGCTATCGTTTTGGCGACTATCGCTGGTCTAGGACAAGTGTTTTTCACCACCTCCGGCGCGGTCCTATTGGTGTTTAGTGCTTTACGAGGAGCATCAAACACCTTTAAAAGTATCGTACAATCCCCGTTGCTAGTAGAAAACAGCGCACCTAGCGAGCGCATGCACTTGTTTAGTGTTACTTCCGCGATAATGCATTTGGCTGGGTTTGCAGGCAATAACATCGGAGGTCTGCTGCCGATGTTCATTCTAGAGGCATTGAACATCACCCAAAACATTGAGGTTGCACCATTGCGCATTTCGCTGATTATCAGTGCGTTATTTTGGCTGGTATCAGCTATTCCGGTGCTACTGATGAAAGAAGCGGCTAAGGTGGAGATCAAGGGTCGTTCTAAGACAGACTTTGCGGTGGTATTAAAAAACCCCGTCGCTCGCAACCTAGCCATTCACAATATGTTTATTGGCTCTGGGGCCGGTCTCGTGGTTCCGTTTTTTAACGTTTTCCTTATTGAACAATTGCATGCATCGACCGCTCAGATTGGCTTTATCACGGGCGGAACGAACCTAGTGCTCATTGCGGCAGTCCTCATCACGCCCTTTTTAGTGAGAAAGTTAGGCAAGGTACACTCAGTGGTGTTTACGCAAGGGTTGTCTATCCCACTCCTCATTGTTATGGCCTTGTCCAGGAGCATTTGGGTGGTTACGCTAGCTTACTGGTTTAGGAACGCTTTAATGAATATGTCTTCGCCTGTTACGGGGTCGTTTGCGATGGAGATAGTGCCGAGCGAGCAGCGGGCGACTACAGCTAGCTTAATGAGCATGACTAACAACTTAACGCGAGCGGTGAGCGCCACTGTGGGTGGTTTAATGATGGATCATATAGGTAATGGTTCGCCCTATTTTGGTACGGCCGTTATCTACACTATAGCCGTCCTGTTTTACTTTAAGAGTTTTGCGAGCGTGGAGGAGCGCTACGATCACGGTTTACGTACCGGGACTATCACCGCCGACTAGCGGGGGTATTAGTTTGCGGTAGTCAATAGTATAATAAGCCTAATGCTGCCTGCTCGTCCCGCAGGCTTTTATATGGAGGTAAGTTATGGAGTTACATTTACGGCTAAGTAAAGAGTTAAGTCTCAGGCCCGAACAGGTCAAGAGTGTGGAGACCTTGCTCGCTGAAGGAAATACTATCCCGTTTATTGCGAGGTATCGCAAAGAGGCTACCGGAGAGTTAGATGAAGTTAAGCTCCGGGAAATTGATGAACGACTAACATATTTAAAAAGCTTGGCAGCACGTAAAGCTGAGGTGCTCCGTCATATCATGGAGCAGGGCAAAATAACGCCCGAAATTGAAGCTAACCTAGCTCAGGCTGAGAGTCTACAACAGGTAGATGACATCTACTTACCCTTTAGGCCCAAACGGCGCACCAGAGCGATTATTGCTAAAGAAAAGGGTTTGGAGCCCTTAGCCGAGTATATCCTAGCCCACTATGAGGAGGGTGATGCTCAGGTCTTAGTTGAGGCTCTCGCTTTCGTGGATACAGAAAAGGGTGTAGAGGACGCAAATGCGGCCATCGACGGGGCCAAAGATATTATTGCCGAGCGAGCAAGTGAGTTTTTTGCCGTGCGCGAGAGCGTGCGACACTTGCTACGACAAGAGACCAACCTACAGTCTAAGGCCGTCGAACCTAAAACAGTATCAGTTTACGAGATGTATTACGACTATCAGGAGCCCCTGCGGCGAGTACCACCACACCGTATCCTAGCCATGAACCGCGGGGAACGCGAAGGGATTCTGAAAATAATCCTAGAGTACCCAGAGGAGAAGGTCTTTCTCGTGGCAATGGTTAGGTTCCTTGGCAAGGCTGTGTCTGCACAAACCATAGTAGGGTCTGCCGTCGTAGATGGCTGCAAGCGGCTACTGTTGCCTTCCATTGAACGCGAACTGCGGGGAGCATTGACTGAAGAAGCAGAGGAACATGCGATCCGAATTTTCGGGCAGAATATGAAGCCGTTACTATTGATTGCTCCGGTGCGGGGCAAGACGTTCTTGGCCATTGACCCAGCTTACCGTACAGGTTGTAAGTTGGCGGTAGTGGGGCCGACCGGAAGAGTACTTGATACGGGCGTATCGTATTTCACGCCTCCACAGAATGATAAGCAGGGCGGGGCTAAGACTTTGCTGCGCATGATTAAGGAGCATGGGGTTGAGGCTGTCGCTATTGGTAATGGCACTGGGTCGCGCGAAAGCGAGGATTTTGTGTCTACCCTTATCCGCGAGCATAACCTCAAGGTTTCGTACACCATCGTCAGTGAGGCGGGCGCTTCTGTGTACTCAGCTTCCGAACTAGCTGGTCAAGAATTGCCGGAGTACGATGTAACCATTCGTGGTGCCGTCTCCATCGGGCGACGCGTGCTCGACCCGTTGGCAGAGCTTTGTAAGATAGACCCTAAGGCCATCGGTGTGGGGCAATACCAACACGACGTGGATCAGAAGAAGCTAGCAGAGAGATTAACCGGCGTGGTTGAAGACTGTGTAAACAGCGTGGGTGTCGATCTTAATACGGCTTCGCCCTCGCTACTTCGCTATGTCTCGGGTATTAGCGGCACAGTAGCTAAGAATATCGTGGCCTGGCGTGACGAAAACGGGTCATTTAAGAGCCGCGATCAGCTCAAAAAGGTGCCGCGTCTAGGCCCCAGTGCCTTCACGCAGTGCGCTGGATTCCTACGCGTCCCCACAGCGGCAAACATCTTGGATAACACGCCGGTACATCCCGAGTCATATGGCTTAGCCCAAGGCTTCCTACAGGCATTGGGGGCTAGTGTCGATGACCTAGCCACAGGCCGGGTGCAGGTGAGCGAGGAGCGGCTAGCCAAGCTCGCCAAGGACTTAAGTGCGGGACTGCCGACCTTGCGCGACATCTACACTGCTTTACGGCGTCCAGGAAGGGATCCGCGCGAGGACGTTGCCGGGCCGGTATTCCGCAGCGATGTACTGCAGATGGAAGACGTGCAGGAGGGCATGGTGCTCTCTGGCGTAGTGCGCAATGTTATCGACTTTGGGGCCTTTGTGGATATCGGCGTTAAGCAGGATGGCTTGGTGCATATTTCAGAAATCAGCGACAAGTACATCAAGCATCCGTCTGAGGCTCTAGCAGTAGGAGATGTGGTCAAGGTCCGCATCATCAGCATCGACCTCAAGCGCAAACGCATCGGTCTCTCCATGAAAGGAATAAGTTAAACAAGAGCCCATTCTTTGGGTCCATAGTCGTAGCCTCAATGGCTCAGTCAGGAGGTATAGTATGTTAAAAATCTACGTTGCCTCTACCCCTCATGAACTCCCTCTAGTTACGGACATGGCACAATATACAGCCGTGGTAATTGATGCTCTGCGGGCTACCTCAACTATAACAACGGCTCTACATAACGGCTGTGGCCGGATCTTCCCAGTTTCAACTGTTGCGGAGGCCGCAGCCCTAAAGGAACAAATGCCCCATGCTCTGCTAGCGGGGGAACGCCAAGGAGCAAAGCTGAGCGGCTACGATTTGGGGAATTCACCGTTCGAGTATGCGCCTGAGGCTATTGCCGGTCGGGAGGTCATCTTCACGACTAGTAACGGCACTCGCACGCTTGTAGCGTGTGAGTCAGCTGGCCTCGTTGTGGTGGCTTCGTTTCTTAACCGCAGTGCAGTGGCTAAGGCCGTGCAAGCTACAGGGCGCGATATCCTAATCGCCTGTGCCGGACATCATGGCAAGCTGGCAGCAGAAGACTTAGCCTGCGCTGGAGCTATAATTGTAACCTTCATAGAGCATCAAGCCTACCAACTAACAGACGGGGCCTTGGCCGCACTAGCCATCTATGGGGCTTGGCACGATTCGCTCCCGGCTCTGCTCGGGCAGTCCTTTTCGGGGAGGAATGTTGCTAGTCTGGGATACGAAGACGATATTGCCTACTGTGCGCAACTAGATGTATTTAACGTCGTTCCGATCTATCAGAGCAAGCAAATAACAGCGTCGTGAAAAGACGCATCGCAATAGTCACCGTTGCTATTGCACTGTCGTGATGACCGTGGCCTATAGGTGATTTGTTTCGTTAGAAAAGAGACTCCCCAAAGCTTTTGCTAGGGAGTCTCTTGGTCGTTTCTAAACCAATTCCATGGCCAGGGGAACAGGGGTATGGGTGCGTGCACAGAGCAATCTTCCGTAGGTGTTGTGCCGGGCATGAATATCTCTGTGCGTCTTAATTCGGCAGGACATTCAGCGCGAGCAAGCAACAAACTGCTTTGGCAGATGGTAGCATCATCCAAGCCAACTGGCCGCACAAAATTTTGCAGGGGCAATCCTGCGTGAGCGTCACGCATGAATTCTGCCCATACCGGAGTTGCTAATCCACCGCCTGTCCCACCTAAGGGGAGGTTTTCATCATCGCCTACATAGACTGCACATACAAGAGTTGGGCTATAACCAACAAACCAAGCATCACGGTAATCCTCTGATGTACCAGTTTTCCCAGCGGCAGGACGGGGGAAAATGGTGGACGCACGCTGCCCCGTGCCAGGAGGGGTAAGAACATCGCGTAAAATATCGGTCATGATATATGCTACGCGCGGGTCGAGAGCTCCGGGTATTAGAAGAGGTTTGGTTTCAAACAACACCCGACCCTGTTTATCTTCTACCCGCAGAATAGGATTGCCGACGTTTTGCGTAATCGTGCGTCCACCATTAGCTAGCGGAGTGAAAGCTATCGCCATATTAAGCGCAGTGGTCTCTGAAGTGCCCAAAGCTAAAGATAAGACTGGGTTTAAGGGAGTTTGGATACCAAGACGCCGGGCGGTATTCACAACCGCTTGCGGTGATAGCTGGTCAATAAGTCGTGCGGCAACAACATTGCAGGATAATACTACAGCTTCGCGCAGAGACAAGGGGCGTTCGTGATACTTGGTTCCAAAGTCGGAAGGGGTCCACTCTGTACCCGTGGAAAGTGCAAAAGTAGTTGGTTCGCATTCTATCTGCATTGCAGCTGTCAGCCCTTGCTCTAGGGCAGTAATGTACAGGAAAGGCTTAAAGGCAGACCCAGGGGAGCGTACGGCATCAACAACGCGGTTGAATTGCGGTGTGGCGGTACCCCGCCCGCCAACCCAGGCCCGCACCTCGCCAGTTTGCGGATCTATAGCAACTAGAGCAATCTGAGGCTGAGGAGTGCCCCTAGCATCGGTACGCGTTACGGGAATTCTGGCCGCCGCCGCCTCAGCAGCGGCTTGCGCCTGTGGGTCAATGCTAGTGTGGATTTTTAACCCTGCGGTAGCAAGCATAGTAGCCCCGTCTTCTAAACGTTCGCCGAGCGTTTTCTGCACAATATCGCGCAAGTACCCGCCACCAGTCTGCTTAGTTGGTGTGGCAGCAATAGTGAGTTGTGCATCCTTGGCTTGGTCTGCTTGTTCCCGATTAATGGCGCCTACCGTCACCATGCGTTCTAGGACCCAGGATTGACGCGTTTTGGCTCGCTCGAAATTGACACGGGGTGAATATATTTCCGGGCCGCGAATAATCCCTGCCAGCATGCTTGCCTCAGCCAAATTTAGGTCACTAGCAGGTTTAGTAAAATAGAGCTGGCTGGCAGCCTCGACTCCATAGGTACCATGCCCTAGATAGATTTCATTAAGGTAGCGCTCGAGGATTTCTTCTTTGCTAAAGTGGCGTTCTAGGAGAATCGCTAGCCATGCCTCCTGCAGTTTACGCCGGATGGTTTTTTCCATAGGTAGGTTGTAGAGATTCCGGGCTAGTTGTTGAGTGATAGAGCTAGCACCCTGCGCAAAGCGACGCGTACGGATATTTTCAATAATGGCGCGCAGTAGGCCGATAAAGTCGATCCCGCGATGACTGTAGAACCGCGCATCTTCTGTCGCGATAATTGCGGCTACGAGGTCAGGGGCTACCTGGTTGTAGCTTATGCTCTCGCGGTTTTCAGCAAATATCTTGGCGATAATGGTTCCATCGTTTCCGTAAATTAAACTTGCCTCAGGTTGTACAAAAGGAGGCAAAATGGAGAAGGTAATTAACCCCGTAAAGAGAATACTTACAATAGCAAGCATAAATATTGAGCCGAGGTAGAATAGGCTCTTAACTGCGAAAAAGCGCATGATCATCACCGTTTTTAGCATGCCCCAAGGAGGCGAATTTTGTGTCTGAACTAATGGAGCGCTTAAGAAATGGCGATAAAGCGGCCTTTGAAGAAATGGTGGAGTCGTATCGAGCCTTGGCGTGCCGACGGGCAGCTGCCCTGACTCGTTCTTGGCAGGATGCAGAAGACTTAGTGCAGGAGGCCTTCACTAGAGCTTGGTCTAAGGTTAGCGAGTTTAGAGGCGACGCGTCTTTTAGCACTTGGCTTCTGCGTATTATGGAGAACTACCATATCGACACACAGCGCAAAAACCGCAAAGTAACTTTAGTTTCTCTGCAGACCATGCAGTTTAGCGAGATGGTCCGGGCACACGCGCCAAGCTGGTTCGATATCTCGGTGCTTGAGAACAAGTGGGAGATTGAGGATTTGCGTAAGTGCATAGAGGGTGCATTTAGCAAACTCCCCTCGGTATACAGTAAGCTCATTATCCTTAAGGACGTTCAAGAGATGTCCTATGAGGAGATGGCCGAGGCTATGGCCTGCTCTGTCGAGTCAGTTCGCTGCAAATTATATCGTGCCCGCAAACAACTGCGAACCGAGTTGGCGATTTTGTTAGGCCAGCACGATTTAGCTCTGTAATCATATTTAGCAAGCTACAAGTCCGCAAGGCATAAGTCAATAGGTAGGAGGGGAAGATCAGACTGACCAACACCGGGTAGATCAATGCTCACTGATCCCACGGAAGGCATCCCTAGCCTCTTCCTCCTTAAACAACCGGGGGTGTCTTGCGACTCCCCCGGTTGTTTGTTTAGTTATTCCGTTAGCTATTAAGGAAGTCGGCGATTCTCTTTAGACCTTCTTCGATGTTCTCCATCGAGGTAGCGTAGGAGAGGCGGATAAAGTTGCCGGCGCCAAAGCCAGAGCCTGGCACTGTGGCCACTTGAGCCTTTTCTAACAAAAAACTAGAGAGCTTCAGGTCATCGGTAATTACTTCACCACCAATAGACTTGCCAAAGAGCTGGCTGACGTTAGCCATAACATAGAAAGCGCCCTTGGGCATACGGCAAGAGAGACCAGGGATGTTGTTAATGAGCTCTACCATGCGCAGCCTCCTGCGAGCGAACTCAGCTACCATCATGGTAATTGTTTCTTGTGGACCGCGCAGAGCTTCGACGCTAGCAAACTGGGCGATCGAGTTGGGGTTAGAGGTAGCGTGGCTTTGCAGGCTAGCCATGGCAGTCGCAACTTCCTTATTGCTAGCAGTGTAGCCGATGCGCCAGCCAGTCATAGCATAAGCCTTCGACATACCGTTAATAACAATAGTTAAGTCCTTAATCTCAGCACCAAGTGAAGCAATGCTGATGTGTTCCGCCCCATCGTAGAGTAGCTTCTCGTAGATTTCATCAGAGATGACGTTAATCTGAAACTCTACGCAAAGGTCAGCGATAGCTTGTAACTCTGCGCGGCTGTAGACCATACCAGTAGGATTGCTGGGGCTATTAAGGAAGAGGGCCTTAGTCTTAGGGGTTACGGCCGCACGCAATTCATCAATGCGCACCTTAAAATCTTCCTCTTCGCGGGTCTCTACAAATACGGGTGTAGCACCAGTCATCTTAACCATTTCGGGATAGCTAACCCAGTATGGTGCCGGGATAATCACTTCATCTCCCTTGTCACAGAGAGCAAGCAAGGTGTTATAGATGGAGTGCTTGGCGCCGTTCGATACTACGATTTGAGCTGGGGTGTATTCTAAGCCATTATCAGTTTTAAGTTTGTCGCAAATAGCTTGGCGTAAATCTTGCGTACCGCTAGCTGGTGTGTATCGAGTATGGCCGGCATGAATTGCCTTAATAGCGGCATAGCAAATGTTTTCTGGAGTGTTAAAATCAGGTTCGCCAACACCAAAGTTAACGACCTTAATGCCCTGTGCAACCATTTGTTTAGCCTTAGAATCGATACTCAGAGTAACTGAAGGGGTGATATTTAGCGCGCGCTCAGCGAGCTTTGGCATACAAAAACCTCCCTTGTGTTTTGTATTATGTATTCCATGCAGGGCTCGCTTAACCCTGCAATTTGAAGCAAATTTATTGTCTCCTTGGATGTTGCGTTAGCTAGCGGCGTATGCTAAAATCAGTAAAACGCAATGCTGAAGCGAGTACCCTGTAAATTGTTTAAGAGAACTGGTGGTTGGTGTGAGCCAGTACAGAGTACAGGCGAAGTCCACTTCGAAGCGGCCCGCGATGAGCGGTGACGGTGACTCCGTTATTAGTTTCCAAGATGCCCAAATCTTTTGGGTAACTAGGGTGGTACCGCGAGTTAAACTCGCCCCTAAACCATAGGGGTGAGTTTTTTATTTACGCGTTCTTCGCACCTCGTTCCTCGTTCCTTGTTCTTCGTGGCACGAGGAACAAAGAACGAGGATAACGACTTCCGGTGTTCTATACGAGAAACCAGGCACTAAGAACGAGGAACGACTAAATGGAGGAGGTTCTAAAATGCTCGACACCAAATTCATTCGCAACAATGCCGAGTTAGTTCGCGCTGGCGTTGCTGCCAAAGGAGAGGCCGCAGCCATTGACGAGTTTCTGCAATTAGACGAGACCCGGCGGAAACAAGTCACTCGGGTAGAACAGCTTAAGGCCCACCGCAACACCGTAACTATGGAAATCGCCAAGCTCAAGAAAGAGGCCGGAGATGCCGGCGGCAAGATGGAGGAGATGAAAGCAGTTGGCCAAGAAGTTAAAGATCTCGATGCTACAATTAAAGTCATCGACGAACAGCTACAGCATATTCTTCTACGTATTCCCAACATGCCGGATGCCGACGTGCCCGTAGCTCCTAACGAAAATCATAATGTCGAGGTTAAGCGGGTAGGTGAACCGCGCCAGTTTGCCTTTACTCCTAAGGCTCACTGGGATATTGGCACAGACCTAGAGATACTTGATTTCGAACGTGCCGGCAAGATCGCTGGAGCACGCTTTGCCTTGTATCGCGGCTTGGGCGCACGCCTAGAACGGGCTCTGATCAGCTTTATGCTTGACCTCCACACCCACGAGCATGGTTACACAGAAATCTTTCCTCCGCTCTTAGTGACTAACGATTGCATGGTCGGCACAGGACAGTTTCCGAAATTCACCGAAGATGCTTTTAAACTAGCAGACAAAGACCTCTACTTAAATCCAACGGCAGAAGTACCTGTCACTAATATGCACCGCGATGAAATAATTGATGGCGCCAAATTACCGTTGTACTATACAGCTTATTGCCCCTCGTTTCGGGCAGAAGCTGGAGCTGCAGGGCGAGACACGCGTGGGCTTATCCGCATGCATCAATTTAATAAGGTAGAGTTAGTTAAATTTGTTCATCCAGATACGTCCGATGTTGAGTTGCATACGCTACTTGCGAACGCCTGTAAAGTTCTAGATTTACTACGTATTCCTTATCGTATCCTGCAAATGTGTACGGGGGACCTTGGTTTTACCGCAGCCAAAAAATATGACATAGAGTTGTGGTTGCCAAGCTACAACAGATATATGGAGATTTCATCGTGTTCAAATTTCCGCGATTTCCAGGCACGTCGTGCTAATATTAAATATCGTCCAGCACCTGGAGCTAAAGCAGAATACTTGCATACCTTAAATGGCTCGGGCTTAGCTGTAGATCGATTAGTTGCGGCAATTTTAGAGAATTATCAACAAGAAGATGGTTCAGTAGTTATACCCGAACTATTACAGCCATACATGCGCGCTCAAGTGATCGAAAAGCAATAACAAAAACGACCAATTGACGTTTTGCGCGTTGCTTGGTATACTATTTTGTGCTGCGGAGAGATGGCCGAGCGGTTTATGGCGCTAGTCTTGAAAACTAGTGATCCCGCAAGGGACCGGGGGTTCGAATCCCTCTCTCTCCGCCACTACCCATCATCTTCCCTTGCTCCCTAAAGTTTATTATGCTATATTATATTGGCACGGAGAGGTGGCCGAGTAGGTCGAAGGCGATCGCCTGCTAAGCGATTATACGGGCTTAAACCTGTATCGCGGGTTCGAATCCCGCCCTCTCCGCCATTTTTCATGCGCCCGTAGCTCAGCTGGATAGAGTAACGGACTACGAATCCGGGGGTCGCAGATTCGAATTCTGCCGGGCGCACCATTTATTTATCTTCGCATCCGTAGCTCAGGGGATAGAGCAGCGGTTTCCTAAACCGCGTGTCGGGGGTTCAAGTCCCTCCGGGTGCACCACTAGCGAATTCGTTCCTCGTTGCTTATTCCTTGTTCCTCGAAACGAAGGACGAAGGACGAAGAACTAAGAACTAAGAGCGAAGAACGATATTGGAGCGTGTCAAATGGAGCATGAGCATTTCATGCTAGAGGCCCTTGCAGAAGCGCGGGCAGCGGCAGAGATTGATGAGACTCCTGTGGGTGCAGTTATGGTGCGAGAAGGTAAGATTATCGCTCGAGGACATAACCTGCGCGAGCTTTGTAACGATCCTACAGCCCATTCCGAAATGATAGTTATACGCGAAGCAAGTAGGGTCCTAGGTGGCTGGAGACTTACCGATTGTACGCTGTACGTGACATTAGAGCCGTGCATAATGTGCGCCGGAACCATGGTGCTAGCAAGATTGCCTAAGCTTGTGTTTGGGGCGTTTGACCCTAGAGCAGGAGCTGCCGGCTCGGTCATCGATGTGCTTACGACGAACAATTTTAACCACAAGGTAGAAGTTGTCGGTGGCGTACTAGCCCATGAGAGTGGTATGCTACTAAAGGAGTTCTTTAAGGACTTGCGTCAACGTAAGTAACGCGGAGAGATGGCTGAGTGGCTTAAGGCGCCCGCCTCGAAAGCGGGTGAACGGTAATCCCGTTCCGTGAGTTCAAATCTCACTCTCTCCGCCACTTTTATACCTGTTCCAATTGAATACGCTTAGTCGCGGAGAGGTGGCTGAGTTGGTCTAAGGCGCACGACTGGAAATCGTGTTCAGGCTAATACCTGACGAGGGTTCGAATCCCTCTCTCTCCGCCATTACATATAGCAATGGCAAGGCTCTTGAGGAAGCACCTCAAGAGTCTTTTTGCTACGCCTTTTGTGATTTTGGTCGGCGCGTCGCCGTGGCGACGACCGAATAGGTAAAAATGGGTAGAAACCGATAAGAGACTAGTTCATGACTCTAATTGGTCATTGGCACAAAGTCTATTGAGGCATACTAGGGGGACTAGGAGCTAGCAACACTAGAAGTAATAACAGTGAGTCCGTCGGACTCCAAAAACATTGGATGTAAGCGCTCACATAGATTTTCCATGTACCATGCACTCTATTCTAGCTCCTACATCCTAAAGCAAAGATCTCCCTCCCCCTAAGAGACTCATCTTCCAGGCTAGCGATAGCGTTTGTGCCTCAGCTTCACCTCTGCGCCCTCTGAACTCGCCACCAAAAATAATAGGGTGATTCGCGCAAGTTGTTCGCATCCGTGACGGAATTAAAGAACTCAAGACCAGTGGGTAATACCTGCCAGAATGGAGTAGTGCCCGTGAGCATCAGAGTTAAAGTAACAGAGACCAACCCTGCGGCGGCGAAAAGCTGATGCCTACGAAGCCTAGACAGTCGCATATTGAGTGCTTCCATTTCTGGCGCTAATACGTCCTGAGCATATTCTTCCATGTTCAGCTTATCACTAGTAGCTTGACGTAGAGAGTTTCGTATTGCTGCCCGCGCGCGGACTAGAGTGTCTTGTTCGCTCTCTAGTAGTCGCGCAAGTGCGGGGATAGAAATGCCCTCAAAGAAAGGGACAGTCACCTGGAAGCAGCTGTAAGCGGTGGGGTTCTCGGAATGTGTCACAGTTGCTACGGCTTCTCTATGGGATCGTGACGGTACACCCCAGAACTCGACGCCCTGGATAACACCATTGGTAACAGATCCTGGGACTATGAGTACAGGTTGCGGTCTCAGCACAACTGACCCTCGTTCCATCAGGGGTGAGATCAACCCCAGTGCCTGCTGAAGAGTAGCATCCTGGAAACTCATATACGCTTGCCGTGCCTTCACCCCTCGCTCCTTCTCGCGTTCAAAAATGAAAGAAGGAACATCAAGTTGCTCAAGTGGAATATCTGTATTTCCAAAAACATCAAAAAACCTCCTGCCTCCCGGTTGCGGACATGTTACCACCGAGACTATGTCTGAGAATATGGAAGCGAATTTGAGCCGGTTCAATCCATCTGGTGACCCGTCCCAAAGGAACTCGCTTTTCACGGAATCACTAGCGACGAGGCTGTCTTGAATCAGCTTAGATCTTTTGGCGAAGCTCAAAATGTAGTTTTCTGGTCTCCCTATTCCTATGGCTAACAAATCACGGGTATAATCTGCTAACGACATACCACGAGCCCCCTTCCGTTTTCATGTTGTATTCTCCACGCGATATAGTACTCCTTCCTAAAGAAACAATGCTGCCTATTGGAGTAATTACAGGACAGAGGGGCTTGGCGCTATTTATTACGACACGGTGCACGGTTCCACTTGCCGTAGGATTGCCTTGCAACGTATTGGTACAAGGTCCTTGAGGATTGACTTCAAGATCCCTTTTTGTTTCGCGTGTCGTGCCGCCGTGGCGATGAAGGGATACATGAAAACAGGTAGAGACCGATCATTGGCTTGGTGTGGTGCTCGTATAGCGAGCCCTTGGGACTATATTAAGTGCTCTCGGTTCTTTGGTTTGGGTCGCGTGTGGCGCTCATCGAAGTTGGCATTCCCGCGTCAGCACGCAAACAATGCTGCAGGATTTGCCAGTTAATTGTCGAAGGGTTATGCTTAGCAGATAAGCTACATTTACTGCGACCTTTTCGAATGTAGGTCTTAGAGATTACCCAGTCCCACTGCCGTTAGCTGAAGTGAGCGAGGAGTGTCGTATACATGTCTAATAAGGAAGCTACAGCTCGAATCAAGATTAATAAGCTGCTGGAAGGAGCAGGGTGGTGCTTTTTTGCGCAGGGCTCCAAACCCGCTAACATTCGCCTTGAGCAGAACGTAACTCTTAAAACCTCAGATTTGAGTGCGCTTGGTGATAACTTCGAGAAAACCAGCAAGGGTTTTATCGACTTTCTGCTCCTAGACTCGAAGGGCTTTCCGCTCATCGTCCTTGAGGCGAAGTCAGAGGACAAGAACCCGCTCACTGGCAAGGAACAGGCCCGCAAGTATGCGAGGTCTCAAAACTGCCGCTTTGTCATCCTCTCTAACGGCAATCTGCACTACTTTTGGGACTTAGAGCGCGGCAATCCCTACATAATCACTTCCTTCCCAACCCCAGACTCGGTGGTAAGCTATCAAAAAGTCATGCCTAACCCTAAGCGCCTTGTCGAGGAGCAGGTCGGGGCAGACTACATCGCATTGACCCAACGGCCTAACTACCAGTCCGAAGCAGCTTGGCGAAACGAGGCTGAACGCTCAGGCTACATCCAGGCCAACAAGCTGCGTTTTCTACGGCCCTATCAGCTCAATGCCATTCATGCTCTCCAACGGGCGGTAAAGGACGGTAAAGATAGGTTCTTGTTTGAAATGGCAACGGGCACGGGCAAGACCCTTACTGCGGCCGGCATCATCAAGCTGTTTCTGCGTTCCGGCAACGCCCGGCGCGTCCTCTTTCTGGTAGACCGGCTCGAACTGGAGGAGCAGGCCAGGAAGGCCTTTGTCGCACTCCTGTCTGCCGATTGCCAGACGGTTATCTATAAAGAGAACCGTGACGATTGGCGAAGAGCGGAGGTAGTGGTTACGACGGTTCAATCACTTCTCTTCAATAACAAGTACCAGCGCCTGTTTTCACCGACTGATTTCGACCTGGTAATCTCCGACGAAGCGCACCGCTCCATTGGTGGGAATGCTCGTGCCGTATTTGACTACTTTATCGGTTACAAGCTTGGCCTGACCGCTACTCCTCGGGACTATCTCAAGCGGTTTGATCAGGCCAGTTCCAACACCCGAGACCCGCGAGAGGCTGAACGCCGCCTATTGCTCGACACCTACCGTACCTTTGGCTGTGAGAGTGGCCACCCGACCTACCGTTATACTCTGCTCAACGGTGTGAAGGACGGTTTTCTTATCAATCCTACAGTGGTGGATGCTCGCACGGACATAACTACCGAACTCCTCTCAAAAGATGGCTTCGTCGTTACCTATACCGATGATACAGGTGAAGACCATGATGAGGCGTTTAAGCAGCGTGAGTTCGAGAAGCGCTTCTTTGCGGATAGCACCAATCAGCTCCTCTGTAAGACATTCCTGGAGCACACACTACGCGACCCGATTAGTGGGGAGATAGGTAAGTCTATTATCTTTGCGGTGAGCCAGAATCACGCCGCGAAGCTCACGCAGATTCTTAACCTCATGGCTGATCGCATGTTCCCGGAGAAGTACCAGTCTGACTTTGCCGTCCAGGTTACCTCTCAGATTTCCGATGCTCAGCAACATACCATCAATTTCACCAACAACAACTTGCTAGGTTCGGCGAATTTCCTATCTACCTACAGAACTAGCAAGGCCCGGGTATGTGTTACAGTAGGTATGATGACTACGGGCTATGATTGCCCAGACATACTCAATCTCGGGCTATTCCGCCCCATTTTCTCGCCTACCGATTTTATTCAGATTAAAGGGCGAGGTACCCGTAAGCACAACTTCTTAGAACAGCTGTTTGATGAGAACCTCAAGGATAGCGTGGCTCAACCGCAGAAGACAGCCTATAAGCTCTTCGACTTTTTTGCCAACTGCAAGTATTTTGAGACAGAGTTTAAGTACGATCAGGTGCTCAAACTTCCTAGGCCTAAAGGCAAAGGGGATGGGGGGGGAGGGGTCGGCCCAAATCCTATTAGCACCTACGAGCACCTTGGCGCGGACATCATTTCTGAGATTAAAGAAGAGACTATAGGCTATGAGGGGATGAAAATAGACCGCATGTTCTTCGAGCAGTTCGAGGGCAGCGTGCGCGACAACGAATTCATAGCTAAGAGTATTGAGGCTGGGCAATGGGATCGCGTTATTGATTACGTGAACCGTGAGCTCTTTGATAAGCCCGATGAGTACTACAGCCTCGACAAGCTTCGCAAATCTGTCGCTGTAGACCGCCGTCTCACCCTGCGTGAGATACTTGAAAAGATATTCGGCCTCATCCCTAAATTCAAGTCAAAGGATGAATTGCTGGAGGAAGAGTTTGCTAAGTTTGTTGCTGATGCTAAGCCTGAAGAGGCCGAGGCCATCCCAGCCATTAAGACCTTCTTCAAGGCTTATGTTACTAGCGATCAAGTGCGCCATATCATCGAAAGCCGGCAGTTCACGGATCTGGCCACTAACCCGGTCTTTTCAACCCGCGACTACCGTGCCGTACCTCAAAGGTACCGCACTCTAATTCCCGAATACATCAAGGATTACGTTTCTTTGAACCAGTTCGTCGCATAGAGGAGGCACCACATGCTAGACAACGAGACTAAACGCCGCATTGATAGCGCCCGCGATATCCTTGTGGGCAAGGTACCAGACCCAAAGAGCCAAGTTGAGCACATTACAATCGCCATGATTTATAAGTTCATGGATGATATGGACGCAGAGAGTGAAGAGCTTGGCGGTAAACGAAAGTTTTTCGCTGGAGAATTCGCCCGTTATGGATGGGCCAAGCTTATGCGCTCTGGCCTTGGTGGCCATGAGACCCTTAACCTTTACGCGGAGGCCATAGCCAAGATGCCTGAGAACCCAGGTATTCCGCTGCTCTTTCGTGACATCTTTAAGAACGCTTACCTGCCCTACCGCGATCCAGAAACTCTGCGTTCTTTTCTTAAAATCATTGACGAGTTTAGTTACGACCATTCCGAGCGCCTCGGTGACGCCTTTGAATATTTGCTCTCAGTACTTGGCTCTCAGGGCGACGCCGGGCAGTTTCGTACCCCTCGGCACATTATTGATTTTATGGTAGCGGTTGTTGACCCGAGGAAGAACGAGAGCGTACTTGACCCTGCTTGCGGAACTGCTGGGTTCCTTATCTCTTCGTATAAGCATATCGTTAAAGCCAACACTGATGAAAATGGCCATGGCACGCTTACTCCGGACGAAAAGGGTCGCTTGGCGCAGAATTTTAGGGGGTACGACATCTCGCCCGACATGGTGCGTCTGAGCCTTGTGAACATGTATCTGCATGGCTTTACCGACCCACACATCTATGAGTACGACACCCTCACCAGCCAAGACCGCTGGAACGATTTCGCCGATGTAATACTTGCCAATCCACCCTTTATGTCACCGAAAGGTGGAATTAAGCCGCACAATCGCTTCTCAGTTCAGTCAAATCGTAGCGAAGTGCTGTTCGTAGATTACATGGCCGAGCACCTTACACCCAAAGGCCGTGCTGCCATCATCGTTCCCGAAGGAATTATATTCCAAGGCCAGAACGCCTACAAGGATCTTCGCAAGATGTTAGTGGATGAATACCTCGTTGCTGTCGTCTCACTCCCGGCGGGTATATTCCAGCCGTATTCCGGTGTAAAGACCTCGGTTCTTATCCTCGATAGGTCTTTGGCGAGGAAAACCAACACCATCGGCTTCTTCAAAGTAGAGAATGACGGGTTCGGTTTGGGGGCACAGCGGAGGCCAATTGACAAGAACGATCTCCCGCAGGTGCAAGTCGAGATTAAGGAGTATATGCGTAGATTGCAGGCAGGGGATTCCGTGGATGATTTCCAGCCTAGCCTTGGTCTTGTTATTGAAAGGACAGAGATATCTACGAATGGGGAATATAACCTGAGCGGGGAAAGGTATCGGGACAACGGCAGTATAAGCCATTCCTTCCCCTTAGTCTCACTGGGGGACGCGACCTTATTTAGGGTTGAAAGCGGGGGTACCCCGAAGTCAGATGTTGAGGAGTTCTGGAATGGGGGGATTCCATGGGCAACTCTTGTCGACCTCCCTCCAACTGACTTCATTACAGACATAAAATCCACCCAGCGAACGATTAGTGAGCGTGGGCTACGGGGTTCCTCGGCGAAGATAATACCGGAAAACTCAGTTATCGTATCTACACGAGCAACCATAGGGCGCATTGCTGTAAATCACATTCCCATGGCCACAAACCAAGGCTTTAAAAATATTGTTATCCAAGACGTATCGCGTGTGCTCCCGCGATACGTCGCCCTAGCACTTACAAAGCTTGTGCCGACTATGGACGCCTGGGCCTCTGGAGGCACCTTCAAGGAGATCTCCAAGTCTAAGTTCTGCGAACTCCAGATTCCACTGCCACCAATGTATGTACAGAAGGAGATTGTGGCAGAGATCGAGGGCTATCAAAGGGTGATTGACGGGGCGCGAGCGGTCGTAGATGGTTACCGCCCTCACATCCCTGTAAGGGCCGACTGGCCCATCCTAAAGTTAGATGATATCTGTACACTCGAGTACGGTTTCACCGAAAGTGCAGCTGAAGTTGGCGAGGCCCGCTTCATTCGCATTACAGATATCTCTAAAGAAGGGAAGCTTCGAGTAGAGGCCCCAAAGTTTATTACATTGACAACTCAGGCTCGCGAGTCTTTGCTTACAAAAGGGGACATTCTTGTCGCCAGAACTGGCGCTACCTATGGAAAGACAATGTTGTTCGAGGAAGACTATCCAGCTGTTTTTGCCTCATTTCTGATCCGGCTACGTTTCCCGAAAGACCTTCTCCATCCTCGCTTTTATTGGGCTTTTGCGCAGAGCGACTCTTATTGGAACCAGGCAAAGGCATTGGTTACTGGCGGAGGTCAACCACAGTTTAACGGGAACGCACTGAAGCAGATAAAAATAGCCATACCGCCCCTGGCCACGCAGCAGGCTATCGTAGACGAGATCGAAGCAGAACAGGCGTTGGTGAACACAAACCATGGACTGGTCTCCCGCTTCCAGAACAAGATTCAGGCTACGCTAGCCCACCTATGGGGCGAGGAATAGCCAGTCTGAACAGACGAGAGACATAAAGGAGCCTCTGGATGACTTCGAGAAAGCCTAGTCTTATGTATGAAGAGGATCTGCCCCTGGTTTTCCTCCATAACCTAGGATCTTTGTTAATGGTTGATGATCTGTAGGGTTTAAGAGCGTGGAATGTCAAGTTAAGTTAAGGGATGTGGGGATGTGCAAGATTCGGATGTAACGTTGCTACAGGCAAAGCTAATAGATTCGCATTGGCCTGCCTGTAATAATATCGCTACCCGTTTAGCCGACATTGGGACATTGGAAGCAATGGGTGCTCTCGTTAATTCTCTCCAAGCAAAACGCCATCATATTAGAACAGCAGTAATAGGCCAACTGGTCCGTTTTAACGACTTGAGTGTTCTTCCGTCTATTGAGCGGTGTCTTTCCGATTCGGCTTATGAAACACGTATGGCTGCCAAAGCAGCTGTATATGCATTAACAGGAAACGAAACACAAACATCAAGAGGCGAGTAGGACCAAAGTGAAATGTCCTACTCGTCGACAAACAAAACTCGCCTTTTACCCCGTTACGGAGAACGAGATATAACTATTGGTGAGTATCTGGTAGACTGTGCAGGGCTCGACGCCGACCTGTCGCCAACTGCTTCCAGGCGTCAAGGAATGTGTTTTGCGCAACTGTGAACGTGTTCAGGCTAACACCTGACGGCTCGACTCATTCTCTCTCCGCCATGTATATAGTGATATCAAGGCTCTTGCGGAATCACCTCAAGAGCCTTTTTGTGTTGCGTGCCGGCGCATCATGCCAGTGAACCCATGAGGACAACAAGAAGTTTAGGACCGGGTTAATCCAGGGCTCTACCAGTCGTCAAGCACCCTGCAGCCGGAAAACGTAGGGCGATCAAAGGCGGAGATCACCTCTCAGTATCAGCCAAGCAGGAAAATAGAGCCAGTAGTAGAAGTAGAGAGTGAGAATAGCCAGAACGGTTTTAATACTCTGTGCTTACTCCACTCTAGTAGTAGCTGATCTTGTTTATGGACGGAGGATTAGTATCGTGGAGAGTAGTTCAAAGGATTATTACGAGGTTCTATGTGTAACTCAGGATGCCTCTAGGGGAGATATTAACCGGGCATATCAGATACTGGTTGAGTTTTATCACCCGACATACACGAAACTGGACCCAGTGGTGGCTTATGAGCAAATGCTTGAAGTCAGCGAGGCTTATGCAATCCTTGCCAATCCTGCTAGCAGAGAGGCTTATGATTTAGCTAGGAGGCCCAGGACCCAGCTTCATGTGGATGGATTGCCTAGGGTTGAGGACACGTATCATCTTTTCAATGAAAGCATTACACCTCCGTGGACGGTTAGGAGACATTCCGTAAGACCTAAGCCTGCGGGTAGATATAACTGGAGCAAAGCTGCAGCTATTATACTAGGGAGCATACTAGTATTGTTGGTATTTAAGGCCATTAAACAATTGTAACGCCCTTCATTTTAGCTCAGACATTTGAAAGTGGTGTGGCTGAGGTGAGGCTGGAAGTTGCCATATCGTTAGGTATTATGGGCACATGAGCAGCTTGTAGAATATTGGCTGTTGATCGAACTAGCAGAGCAGAGGATGAAAATGAACTGACTACTGCACATTGCATGTAAAATTGTGAGACATGAAACTTGCACCATTAGGTCGAGAGTTTAGTGAATAGTACAGAAGAGGTGGTAATATGGCAGCATTTCTCCTAGGTGGGACATACAGAAAGATGGACTTGCAGATGCATTCGCCTCGAGATCACAAATATAAGGATAATAGCGTATTGGGGTTAGGACCGAGTTCCGCCCCTGATCAGGTTATGGAAGCAAGAAGAAAGTGGGCTGTGAGATTTGTTGATTGTTGTATAAAGTGCGGCTTGTCCGCCGTAGCACTTACGGACCATCATGACTGGGAATTCAGCCGAGTTGTGCAGGAAGAGATACAACAAAGGAAAGCAAAGGCAAGTGATTTCGACCTTATCTTATACCCTGGGTTGGAAGTAACGTGCGAAGACTCAGCCCAGTGTATTCTGCTGTTTGATGCGACTGTCCCATACGAGCTTTTAGATCGAGTTCGATCGAAGCTAAATCTACCCCACGACTGCCAGCCGCTTGACTTTAAGCACCCTAAAGTCGGGGTTCTTCACGTCAAAATCGAGAAGCTGCAGGAGCTGCTTGCAGAAGATGGGGCCCTGAAGGACAGATTTATCATACTCCCTAACATAACCCCTAGTGGACACAAGACAATTCTAAGGACTGGATTCCAACACCGTTATGCCAAATTACCCCAAGTGGGAGGCTATATGGATGCAGTAGACGCCTGCGCTCTTAAGCCGAGGGAGTTAGCTATTCTTAGTGGGAAGGACCCAGAATGGGGCTCAAGACGGATGGCGTTCGTTAATACGTCTGACGCAAGATCCTTTGATGAGATTGGGAGCTACTGTACCTGGGTTAAGGTAGGGGACAACTCGGCAGAGGCTTTGCGTCAGGCGTTCTTGGCACCTGAGTCAAGGCTGAGCTTAACCACTCCGCAATTGCCATATGCTTGGATTACTAAGATTGTAGTGAAAAACGCAACTGTGCTGAGTGATTCTGCTGAGTACCTAAACCCTCAGATGGTGGCGCTAATTGGCGGTAGAGGTTCCGGCAAGTCAAGCTTATTGGAGTACTTGCGCTTTGGCTTGGGGGCAAGTGGAGCAGATCTAGGTCAGCAAGAAGAGATTAGCCGGGCACAACGGTTCCTAGAATATACTCTCAATCACACCGATGCTGCAATCTCAATTGAGGTTAACATAGGGGGAAGCAAATCAACGTTTACCAGAAGGGGAGCTAATCCACGAGTCATACTCCAAGAAATTAACGGGAGCACTTTGGAGCTAACCGCCGAAGATGTACGTACAATATTCCCTTGCCAAGCCTATAGTCAGGGTGAACTCTCTAAGATAGGCGAGACAGGGGCAGGAGACAACGTCAAGAGATTACTGCTGTCTCCTCACGATCATGAGATTTCAAAGGACAGGGGTACACTCTTTGAGCTTAAGCTCAAGCGTAAGGCCTTCTTTGAGCAGTTGGTGATTATGTGGGGGTTAAAGGTAACTCTTAGGCAAGAGGTTTCACAACTCACGAATCTAAGAGAACAGCGGAGTTCAACGCAGCTGGAGTTGTGTAGTGCACCTCAGGAGCATACCGTTCTTGGTGATACATATCTATCCGTACGAACCGTCTGCTCTAAAATGGGACAGATGATACAAGGCTACAAGGCAACCTCAGCGTGGTTGAAGCAGTGGCCACAAGGGGGGCATATAGACTTAAGCGTAGAATTGGAAAAACTAAAAGACATAGAAGATCTTAAGGATGCAATTGAGCTTGTGCGGGCGCTTACTCAGGGCTCTGACCAGTCTTTGGCAAGCCAAGTTGAGTCACTGCATACAATGGTGCAGGATCTAATAAGCCAGCTAGAGACTAAGATGTGTGAGTTTCGTAAGATAGAAGAGACCCTAGGGCTAAGTGTAAAAGAAGCCGCAGCTGCGACAAGCGAATTTCAACAAAGCATAGCAAAGCGGACGGAACTTGACGGACTCATCCTAGCTGCCAAGCAGAGGGTTGAAGAACTGGATAATAAGATTAGGGAAGAACTTTCATTGCAAGTAGGCTTTGAGGATGCATCAAGGCTGCTCATGAGTCTTCTTTCCGAACAGCGTGCCTTGCTTGAACAAGCAGCTAGTCAGTTTGGGCAATTATCAAATGGTTTAGCTCAGGCAAGGGTTGTAGTAGGAGGTAATACCAAGGAAGCCAGTTTAGCACTCCAGAGGCTGGTGCAGGGATCCCACGTGCGCCAAGACAAGATTGAGGCCATGGTGAATTTTGTTTTGGGAGGAGTTGACCCGCATGACACATGGAGACAGGTTCAAGATGAGTGTGTCCTGTATTTAAAGTGGATGGTTTTGGGGCAACGTCCTGACGATAAGCCTGCTTTGCCCATCCTTAGCGCTTACTTACCTCCTAGTGCGTTTACTAGATTCGATTACGATAGGGTAGGAGATATCATCTCTGCATTCCTAGAGGATAGTGTGGAGCTAAGCTATATCCGAGGCAGGGAGGATGTTCCTTTTCACGCAGCATCGCCAGGGGAGCAGGCTACTGCGCTGCTAGCTGTCTTACTTAATCAGCCAGGTGGACCTCTGTTACTTGACCAGCCAGAAGATGACTTAGACAACGGGGTTGTATCAGAGGTCGTTAAACGCCTACGTACTGCGAAGAGGCATAGGCAGATTATAATGGCAACACACAATGCTAACCTTGTCGTAAACGGAGATGCGGAACAGGTTTTATACTTCGAACCTATCTCCGTCAATGATACCAAGGGATGTTTAGTGAAGCATGGGGGTGCCATTGACATTAAGGAAATCAAGGATGCAATCACAGATACAATGGAAGGAGGTAAACCAGCATTTGAATTGAGAAGATCTAAGTACCGCTTCTAATATAGGTTTAGTCCTTGGGGGTGAGCGAATATGAAGTTAAGAGCAAAACTGCGGCGTGTTCAAGCCGACCTGGCTTGGCTAGGCCTAATTTGCTTT